>JAABUT010000054.1_pt1 | contig 209838 bp, 207 predicted proteins | sample 5559281 | NCBI WGS metagenome assembly JAABUT01 (sample SAMN10711880, study PRJNA513359) | rock metagenome | isolation source: Antarctica rocks | place: Antarctica: Victoria Land, Ricker Hills nord | collected 2016-01-04
GCGACCCGCCCGGCCGCCCGACTCACCTTTCGCCGCAGTCCCCGGCGGCGGCGCAGAAATGTCGCGTTGAGCACATATTCGCCGTCTTGGCGGTGCATCCGGAGACGATCGGTGTGCGAACACGACGGACAATCAGTGCGAATCGTCCCAGGCGATCTCGACGACGTGCTCGCGCGCGTTTGCCGGCTGTGCACCCGAGGGCTTACGTTCATTCCTGGTTGAAACGACAGCCGTGGACTCCTCCGAACTTTGGGGTGCATGGATGTCTCTATCCCCGTCAATCCGCTACGACGCGACGAGCACGAACCGCGACGAGCTTTTCACCGTCCTCGCCGATCTGCCGCACGACTGCGCAGAGGCAGTCGAATGCCGGGCACTGATCATCGAGTCGTACCTCCCGATGGCCTCCCGGCTCGCCCGGCGGTTCCGCAACCGCGGCCCGAACATGGACGACCTCATCCAGGTCGCCCGGCTCGGTCTGGTCGGCGCCGTCGAACGCTTCGAGCCCGAGCGCGGAGTGGACTTCACCCCGTACGCGGTGACGACCATTCTCGGTGAGCTCAAGCGGTACTTCCGCGACACGACCTGGGCGATCCGCGTCCCCCGCGCGTTGCAGGAGCAGCACCTGATGATCAACGCTGCCTGCGCCGACTTCAGCCAGCGGACCGGCCGGGCCCCGACGCCGACCGAGCTCTCCACCGTCCTCGGGCTCGCCGTCAAGGACGTGAAGGCGGCCCTGCACGCAGGTGCGGCCTACCGCGCACTGTCCCTCGACGCCGCACCCTCGACCCCAGGTCATGTCGCCGAGGAGTACCTGCGCGACGAGACGACCGGAATCAGTTCCGAGGATTGGGTGCCCATCGCCGCAGCGATCCGCCGCCTCCCCGAGCGCGATCGGCAGGTCATCTACCTGCGCTTCTTCGAAGACCTCTCGCAGAGCGACATCGCCCGTGAGATCGGTGTCTCGCAGATGCAGGTGTCACGCATCCTGTCGCGAACTCTTCGGGCCTTGCACGAGGAACTGGCGGTCGCCTGAATCGCCACCTCACCGGCTGAGGTACCTCACACGCACCATCGGACGTCCGTTCCCTCTCTCTGAGGTAGCGGACGTCCGTCGTCTGTGCTCATCCTCCCGATGCCCGGCATCCCGCCTCAGGGCGAGTGTTGGGGTCACATCGAGAAGGGGCACACACCATGTTCAGCAACGGCATCACAGTCCAGACCCACACCGGCAACATGTTCATCGACGCCGAGGCGGCGTACCACCAGGAGCGCATGCTCGAGGCGGCGCGCGACGCTCGGCAGGCCCGCCAGGCGCACGTCACCGGCACTCATGGCCCGAGTCGGTTCGACCGGCTCCGCCGTGCGCTGCAACACGCGACGCCCGGCGCGCCAGCGGTCCGCTAGGCCGCGAACCGGCGCCGAGAAGCAGTGCGAGGTGTCGTCGCGATGCGGCGACCGGCAGATGTGTCGGTCTCCGCTGCAACAATCGGCGACGTGGGCAGACCAGCAGGCGAAACCCCGTTCGTCGGCCGCGTCGACGCGCTGGCCCGATTGACGTCGGCAGTCCGCGCTGCCGGCACCGGTGAACCGTCCGGATGGCTCGTCGCCGGCGACGCCGGTGTCGGCAAGACCCGGCTGCTCGAAGAGGTCGGTCGGCTCGCCACCGGTCTCGGCGCCACCGTCGTCACCGGCCACTGCGTCGACCTGGGCTCGGGCGGCCTGCCTTACCTGCCGTTCGCCGAGATCGCCGGCCGGCTGGCCGCGCGGTCCGATCTCGCCGCGATCGTCGCCGGCCTTCCAGCGCTCGGCGCGTTGACGGGGGCCGGTAGCCCGAGCCCCGCTGCCGCCGCGGCCGGGCCGCTGGCGATACCCGCCTCGCCGACGTCGTCCGCCTCGCCGGGATCCGGCGAGGTGGGCCAGCGGCTGCCTCTGTTCGACTCGGTTCTGAGCCTCGTCCGCGCCGCCGGAGAGACGCTGGGTGCGCTCGTCGTGGTGATCGAGGACCTGCACTGGGCCGACCAGTCCACCCGTGATCTCCTCACCTTCCTGCTCGCACGGATGCGCGGCGAACACCTCGTCGTCGTCGCCAGTTATCGCAGCGACGATCTGCACCGGCGGCACCCGCTACGCCCGGTCATCTCGGAGCTGTCGCGGCTCGCATCCGTCGAGCGCATAGACCTCGCCCCGTTCGACCGCGGCGAACTCGTCGCGCACCTGAGCGCCCTGCTCGGGCATCCCGCGTCCGACTCGATGGTCGACGACGTCCTCGCCCGCTCCGAGGGCAACGCCTACTTCGCCGAGGAGCTGGCCGCCCGCGCGCAGGACCACGGGCTACCGGCCGGGCTCACCGACGTCCTGCTGCTCCGGTTGGAGAGCCTCGCGCCGGCCGCGCAACGCCTGGCGCGGGTCGCGTCGGTCGCCGGTGACAAGGTGACCGACGCGATGCTGCTCGCGGTCAGCGGCCTGGCAGCCGACGAGCTCGACGCCGCCCTGCGCGACGCGGTCGCGCATCTCGTGCTGGTTCCCGACACCGAATCCGGCGGCGCCCCGGCCTACCGATTCCGGCACGCGCTCCTGCGCGAGGCCGTCTACGCCGATCTGCTGCCGGGCGAGCGGGTCCGGCTACACGCCGCCTACGTCACCTACCTCGGTGGCGACGGAGCCGGCGCCGCCGGATCGGCCTCTACCGTCGCCCATCACGCCATGGCCGCACACGATCTTCCGGTCGCGCTCGCCGCGAGCGTTCGGGCCGCGCGCGAAGCGACCACCCTGCAGGCGCCCGCCGAGGCCCTCGTCCAACTCGAACGCGCGTTGACCCTCTGGGCGGCGGTGCCCGCCGCGGCCGCCCTGACCGGCACCGATCTGGTGTCACTCGAACTCGCGGCCGCGGGCGCCGCCACCGACGCCGGCGAACCCGGCCGCGCGGTCGCCCTAGCCCGCGGTGCGCGCGACCGGGTGGCACGCGACGGCGGCGATCCCGAGCTGCTCGCCCTGTGCGAACTCCGGCTCGCGCAACACCTGAACGACGCAGACCGCGACATCGAGAGCGTCGAGGCGTCGGCACGGGCCATGGAGCTCCTCGCCGGTAGGCCGCGCTCGGAGACGGCGGTCCGCGCGGCGGCCGCGTACGCCCGCGCTTCGGCGGGGATCGCACACGACACCGGCGAGACCGCCGACATCGGCCGGGTCCGACAGCTCGCCGCGCGGGCCGAGGACGCTGCCCGCGAACTCGGGCTCACCGACGTCGAGACCGACGTCTTGATCACCGAGTCGATCCTGGACATGCGCAGCGGCGGGTCGGAGTCGAAACTCGTCCGGGCCCGTGACCTCGCCGAGGCCGGCGGACATTCCGACGAACAGCTGCAGGCTGCCTACTATCTGGCGTCCGGCGCTTTCTATGAAGGTGACGTGGCCGAGTCGCTGGTCCGATTGCCCGCTGCCATCGCGATCGCCGACTCCCACGGTCTCACCTGGTCGAGCTACGCACTCGAGGCGCGGGTACTACAGGTGATCGCCGAGTACATCGTCGGCGACTGGGCCGGCAGCCTCGACGCCGCCGAGCTCGCCGGCCGCCGACCGCCCGACGTCGCGGCCGCACGGCTCGCGACGGCTGCCCTCTACGTCCTGGTCGCCCGTGGCGACGAGGTCGCCGGCTACCGGCTCGCCGAATTGCGCGCGGCCTGGCACCAGGACGGTCAGATCGCCCTGATCGCGGGTGGGCTGACCGCCGACCACCTGAGCTGGCTCGGGCGCCAACACGAGGCCGTCGAGGCGACGCGGCAGGTCATCCCGTTCCTCAGCGAGGTGTGGGGTGAGTGGTACCTCGGCGGCATCTGGCTCGGCGCCATCACCCTCTCGGCCTACGCCGACCTCGCCGAGGACGCTGTTCTGCACGGCCGTCGCAGCGAGGTGGCGGCAGCCCGCCGGGCCGGGCTCGCAGTGATGGAGGACGTCCGGGGGCGGGCGGAACACGGCATGCCCCGAGGCGGGACGCTCGGACTCGAGGGCCGGGCGTGGCTCGCCCGCGCCGAGGCCGAGTTCGCTCGGCTCGAGGGCCGCCCGGATGTCGCCTTGTGGGAGGCCGCCCTGACCGCGTTCGACTACGGCTACGTCTACGAGATGGCACGCGGCCGCTGGCGACTCGCCCAGGCCCTGGTCCGCGCGGACCGCGTCGACGACGCGGCCGAGCCTGCACTCGCCGCCTACGACGCCGCTCGGGCACTCGGTGCCGAGCCGCTCGCCGACGCGGTCGCATCGCTGGTGCGACGGGCCCGGCTCAAGGTGTCGTTACACCCCGGTGCTGGGTCCCGGCCGGCCGTCCCGGACCTTCTCACCCCGCGCGAACGCGACGTCCTGGCCCTGCTCGCCGAAGGAATGACCAATGGACAGGTCGGCCGGTCACTGCACATCAGCCCGAAGACGGCGAGCGTGCACGTGTCGAACCTGATGGCCAAGCTGGGCGCGTCCGGGCGTACCGAGGTGGTCGCCCTCGCCTACGACCGCGGCCTGCTCGAACCGCACGACCTCGGGTGAGCGTCAGGACACCGGACTATCCGGGGTCCTGACCTTGCGGAACGATGTACGCAGGATGTGGGTACCGCCGACGGCCGGCCCTTCGGCACTACGGGTCACGGTGTCGGTCAGCGCCCTGACCACGTCCGGGTCGACGTGCTCGAGCCACAGGTAGTCGTCGGACTCCAGGTGCGCGGCAACCTCGAGCGCATCGTCGTGGGCGTCGAACACCAGGTGCAGGATCGCCTGCGGCGCGGCGTGGCCGGCCAGCTCGGCGCACACCTCGATGGTGGCGATGCGGACCTCGTCGACCGCCTCGAGGTCGAAGTCGAGGTCGATGGCGAGCGCGGTGGCCACCGCCTGCGCGACCGACACGTGAGCCACGCCGAGGTTGACCTCGACGTCCCACGTGCGGTCGCTGGGATGGTCAGGGACCAGTGACAGGCGAACCATGCCAGGGACCTCCCCTTTCGGGTGCTCGGTCAGTTTCCGAGCAGGTCGTTGAGGTCGTCGGCGTGTTCCTCTTCCTCGGCCAGGATCTCCTCGAGCATCCGCCGGGTGGTCGGATCGCTCTCGCCGATCCACCTGACGATCTCCTGGTAGGAGGTGATCACGATCCGCTCGGCGACGAGGTTCTCCTGCAGCATGCGGGTGAGGTCGGCTTCCTCGACCTCGACGTATTCGGTGTGCGAGCGGGCCATCAGGGTGGCCGGATCGAAGTCGGGCGATCCGCCGAGCTGACCGACGCGTTCAGCGGCGCGCAATCCGTGCTGCAGTTCCTCGGCGGCGTGCTCGGTGAACTCGGCAGCGACCTGGGCACGATCCAGGCCCTTGGCCGCGATCGAGTGCTGGGTGTAACGCATGAAGCAGACCATCTCCGTGGCCACCACCTGGTTCAGCACGTCGATCAGGCGATCGGTGTCGATGGTGTTGCCCTTGGTGACCGCTCCGTTTTCCATGTGCTGACGGGCGTCGTCGCGGATCTTCACCACGTCGAGTTCGAACTGGTTCATCGTCATCAGCTGTCGGTCTCCTCTCGTGGGCCGGTCCGGCCCGACTCAGGAAAATGCTTACCCGAGCCCGGCTGATCTCACGCAGGCCGGCGTCGCGCGGGCGACGGATCGGGGGTGTCGTCGGCGCGTGCTGCGCGATGATTCGGGCCGCGTCCCCAGGTCCCCGACGGTGCTCAGTTCAACCGTTCGCGACGTTCCGACGGGTGATTCGTGAACTCTCGAGGCGCCCGGGCTGCCTGCTCGAGGGTGGCGTCAGAACAGGCGCGCACGGTCGGCCATCCCGGCGACGAAGCCCGGCAATCCGTCCAAATAGTCGACGATCGCGAGGTCAGCGCGCGTCCGAAGCTCCGCAGAAGGCGCATCCAGCGAGCTGCGGACACGCCCGGCGATACGCGCCACGCGCATGCCGAGCCGCCGCGCGAGGATGTCCGTCGTCGCGTCGAGGGCTGCGCCGCCCTCGCTGCGATAGACGTCTATGCCGCGTCGCAACCGCGCTGGATCGGGCGACTGCCGTCCGAACGCGGCGTACTCGGTCAGCACGTGCGCGGCCTCTAGGGCGGCGCTGTCGGGGCCTGCGACGTCCCAGTCGACGAGCATCGGCCGCCAGCCGGCGCCGGCGGGAACCATCAGGATGTTCCAGGTCTCGACGTCGCGGTGGGTCATCACGTGCGGCGCTCCGTCGGCGAACGCCTCGACTACCCGGTTGGTCAACTCGACGAGCACAGGGACGCGTTCGGCCAGTTCCTCCGCCCAGCTACGACCGGATTGCCGTCCCTGCTCGACCCACCGCTGCCATTGCTCCGGCGGCACCGCCGGGAACTGGTTGTACCACCAGGACGGGAGCGGGGTGTGAGTCAACACAGGCTCGAGCTGCTGGATGCGGGCGAGCGTGCGGGCATACCAGTCGGTGATGTCGTCGGCGGGCTCGAGCGGCCGATGCTCCAGGAACGGGTAGGCCCGGAAGACGCCGAGTCCCTCGATACTCGTGGCCGCTGCGAACTGAGGACGCCTCGGCGGCACCGGCGGCGGTGAGTCGATCCCAGCGCTCAACGCCACGGCCTCGAACTCCATCGCCCGTTGGAGGGTGACGCGCCACGGCACGTCGGTGCCACGCCAGAAGCGTTTCACCAGAAAGGATCCAGCCGTGGTGTCGAGTCGCCAGGTTTCCTGACTGCTCGGACTCCCGGGTGTCATCGGCCCGTCCGGGTGGCCCAGGTCGAACGCGTCGGCGACCAACTCGGCTACCTCGTGCGGATCCGCGATGGTGGGAACGGGCTGCCGCGTCACTCCGGTCGACGTCGCCACGTACCGGTAGGCCCCGTCGGCGAGGTCGCACCAGTTCGGATCAGCGCCGATGGCCATCCACTCCGACGACAACCGGTCGGACGGCGCCGGGAGCCGGATCGTGAGCCGATCCCCGGCCAACACGGCGAACGGCTCGGTGTTGACGATCAGGACATCCTGGTCGTCGACCTGCTTGTGTTCGACGCCGGACCTGTTCCGGTACGTGGCGGCCAGATGATCGAACCGTTCGCGCGCACTGGTTCGGTCGTCGTCCACCGTCTGACCGTAGAGCACCGCGGTTGCGCTGATCGGCCAAATCGTCTCAGCGCCCGCTAAGCGAACGGCCGCTAGTCTCATGGTGATGATGGTGCATCCGCGTTCGAGCTGGCCGGCAGGCAACTTCGGCACGCGCACGACGGCTGCGGTGGCACGGCCACCAGCCCGGCCCGCCCAGCGTTGCTCGGGCGGGACGGGGTGATCCTGCTCGCAGTGTGGGTGGGCAAGCTCACGCGAACCGGCCTCAAGCTGCTCCGGCGGCGCGGCGACACCCTGCCCGGCCTGGTGGTGGAAAGGCTGTTTCCCCGATTCCTGCCGCGTGCGCTGGAACGACTGCCGGCCGGCATCGTCGTCGTCACAGGCACCAACGGGAAGACGACGACGACCAAGATGATCTCGACGATCCTGGCCAGGCGATATCGGGTGCTGACGAACGACACGGGGAGCAACCTGGTCCGCGGCGCGATCGCGGCGACGGTGAAATCTTCGACCCGGACCGGGCGACTTCCGTTCGACGTGGCCGTCTTCGAGCTCGACGAGGCCTGGGCTGTGCGCTTCGTGGCGCTGACGCGACCAGCGCGCGCGGTCCTGCTCAACGTGAGCCGCGATCAATTGGACCGCTTCGGCGAGATCGACACCACGGCACGCCTGCTGGGGCGGGTAGCGGCCGCAACCACCTCCCACCTCGTGCTGAACCGCGACGACCATCGCGTCGCCGCACTCGACCAGCTCACCCGCGCCGAGGTCAGCTACTTCGGCGTTGCGCCCGAGCTGCGCGTCCTCTTCCCGAACGACGATGACCTCTACGGCGGGGCAGTGAGCGTGTCGAGCCGGCCTGCCGACGTCGAGCTCCGTGCGCTGCCGACGGTGGGGCAGCCCGATCCGACCCTACGGATCCAGAACGTGGACCACACGGTGCGGCTGCTTCCGACTGGGCCGCACAATGCTCAGAACGCGGCGGCCGCGGTGGCCGTCGCCCTCACCTTCGGGCTCGACACCGACACCGTGCTCGACGGTCTCGCCCAGGTGTCGCCGGCGTTCGGACGCGGCGAGTCCTTCGAGATAGAAGACCGTCACCTGGTTCTCCAGCTGGTCAAGAACCCCGCCGGTTTCAGGCAGGTCCTGCACACCCTTGACGCTCCCCACATCCCGGACTCGGTCGTCATCGCGATCAACGACGACGACGCCGACGGACGTGACGTGTCCTGGTTGTGGGACGTCGATTTCACCTTCCTGGCCGATTCACCGGCCACGCCGGCCCGGATCTCCACGACCGGTACGCGGGCGGCTGACATGGCGGTTCGGTTGCGTTACGACGGGATAAGTGTCGACGAGGTGGAGCCGGACATCGGGAAGTCGATTCGATCCGCCGTCGCCGCAGCGCCGGTTCACGGCCACATCGTCGTGCTGAGTACCTACACGGCGATGTGGGCGATACATCCGGCGCTCAAGCGGATCACGCAGCCCACATGAAACTCGTTCACCTTTATCCGCGAGAGATGAACATCTACGGCGACACCGGCAACCTCATCGTGCTGGTTCGCCGGTTGCAGTGGCGCCACATGCCTGTCGAGGTGGTTCCCGTCGGCGTCGGCGACGCGCTCCCCGGGGACGTCGACATCGTGCTCGGCGGTGGCGGCCAGGATGCCGCGCAGGGAGCGATCGGCGCCGATTTCGCTGGCCGCGGCCCCCAGTTGCGCGCTTTGGCCGACGACGGCGTGGTCATGCTGGCCGTCTGCGGTGCCTACCAGATGCTCGGACACGAGTTCGTGACGAGTGCCGGCGTGCGGATCCCCGGCACTGGCGTGCTCGACATCTCGACGCGCGCCCGGCCGAAACGGATCATCGGGAACAACGTCGTGGAGACCGAAGCGGACGGGATGCTCGTCGGGTACGAGAACCACAGCGGGCTCACCGAGCTGGGTCCAGGCGTCACCCCGCTGGCCACCACGCGACTGGGGTCCGGTAACAACGGCCGGGACCACACCGAGGGAGCCGTTCGCAACAACGTGATCGGCACTTACCTGCATGGACCGGTGCTCGCGAAGAGCCCGCGCTTCGCCGATGCGTTGTTACGGCGCGCGTTGTCGCGGCGTGGACAGGACAACGACCTCGAGCCGCTCGACGACACTTTGGACGAACTCGCTGCTCAGATCGCCAGCAAGCGTCCTCGATGAGCTCGGCACCCCGTCGTGCCGATCGCGCCCTCGCAGGCCGAGACGCAGCCTGACCGGTCGTGCCAGTTCGGATGCATGCGTTCCGGCCGGCACCGCATCGACAGGAGCCGGCTGGGCTGAGTGCATGCTGGGCGCGGAGTGAGCGGGATTCTCTGCTGAGCACGATCGCCCAGTAACGTGCACCGGCGTGGCTTCCCGATCACCGACCTACCGATGGGCGAGGGGTCTGATGCTGGTGTCGGTCCCGGGACCCGAACGGTCGGCTCCGACGCTCGCGAGCACACGATGAGCGAACAACCCGAATCGGCGGTTTCGGACAGAGCCGCCGAGCGTCAGTCCGGTGTGCTGCGGAACTCTGCGGTGATGGCGGTGGCGACCGTCGGCTCCCGGCTATCCGGGTTCGTCCGCTCCCTGGTCCTGGTCTGGGCACTCGGAACGGCGATCTTCGCCGACTCGTTCAACCTGGCCAACACGATCCCCACCTCGATCTACATCCTCGTCGCCGGCGGCGCCCTCAACTCCGTCTTCATGCCCCAACTGGTCCGGGCGATGAAACGCGACCACGACGGCGGCGAAGCCTTCGCCCAACGCCTCATCACCCTGGTCGCGATCGTCCTCGCCACCATGAGCATCATCGCCGTCATCACCGCACCCTGGCTCGTACAACTCTGGGCAAACCCGTCCATGCTCGGCCCCCAGAGCCGCCCCTACTTCGACATCGCCGTCATGCTCTCCCGCTACTGCCTACCCCAGATCTTCTTCTACGGCCTCTACGTCATCCTCGGCCAAATCCTCAACTCACGCGGCCGCTTCGGCCCGATGATGTGGGCCCCCCTGCTCAACAACATCGTCTCCATCGCCGTCCTCCTCGCCTACATCAACATCGGCCACCACCTCGACGCGCACACCGTCACCGGCCTCGACAAAGCCGTCCTCGGCATCGGCTCCACCCTCGGAATCGCCGCTCAAGCACTCTGCCTGCTCCCACTCCTGAAAAAAGTCGGCTTCCTATTCCGCTTCCGCTTCGACCTCCGCGGGAACGGCCTCTCCACCTCGAGCCGCCTCGCCCTCTGGACCATCGGTTTCGTCATCGTCAACCAGGTCTGGTTCATCATCGCCAGCCGCATCACCACCGGAGTCAGCGCCCAGATCCGCCACGAAGGACGCCCCGGCGGCTTCGGCCTCACCCCCTTCCTGACCGCCTACACCATCTTCCAGCTCCCACACTCGGTCATCACCGTCTCCCTCGTCACCGCCTTACTCCCCACCCTGAGCCGGCTCGCCGCCGACGCCGACTTCGCTGGTATGCGCACCGACCTCTCCTACACCCTGCGCACCGCGACCGCGATCCTCGCCCCGGCGGCGGCCGTCTTCGTCGTCCTCGGACCCTTGCTCACGCAGGCGATCTTCACGAGTGGCCCAGTGCCACCGACGGCCGCGCGGTACATCGGCCTCGTCGTCGCCGCGTTCGGACCGGCCGTGATCCCGTTCTCGAGCCACTACATCAGCCTCCGCGTCTTCTACGCGCAGGAAGACACCCGCACCCCATTGTTCGTCCAATTCATCGTCATCGGCATCAGCATCACCTGCGCACTGATCGCCAACGCCGTCCTTCCCGTCGAACACCGCACCATCGGCGTCGCCGCCGCCTACGGCGTCGGCTACTGGATCGGTTTCCTCGTCAACCTCGCCATCCTGAACCGACGCCTCGACGGCGTCGACGGACGACACATCGGCTCGACCTACGTCCGGGCGGGTCTCGCCGCCTCCGTGGCGGGGCTGATCGGCTGGCTGGCAGCCCACGTCCTAACCGCCGCACTGCCACCCGGCCGTGTCTATTTGCTGGCCACGGGCCTCGTCGCCGCTGCCGTGCTCGCCGCGGCCTACCTCGTCATCGCCAAACTCCTGCGACTGAGCGAACTCGACGACATCCTTCACGTGCTGCGCCGGCGCCTCCATCGGTGACACCAGCCGTCGTGCCCGCTAGAACTAGACGGGTCAGAGCGTGACGGTCGCGTTCTCGCCGGGGAAAGAGTCGGGATCGTGCGTGATCGCCGCGCGGGCCATGCCGATAAGCCGCACGACTTTGCTGCTCGGGCTGTCCCAGTACTCGGCAGTGTCGGCGTGCACCTTGATCAGCGTCAGGCCATGGGTCTCGAGCCCGTCGGCGAACCAGGCGTGGAGCATCGGGTTCCAGAGCTCTTCCGCCTTGCCGCGATCATGCACGACCTCGGCGGTACCCGACACCGAAGTCCATGAGCTCGCCTTGGTGTCGGAGAACGCGACGTTCACCGACGGCTCGGCCGTGATCTGCGCAACCTTGGCGGAATCGTCGTAGGCGAAGAACCACAGGTCACCATCGAACTCGACCTGCTGCAGGCCCATCGGACGGCTGACGTGAGCGCCATCAGACGTCATCGTCGTCAGCATGCCGATCCTCGCGTCTTTCACGAGTTCGGCGATCTTGGCGACGGCGTCGGCCCGGGTCTTGCCGGATGCGGTGTCTGCGCTCATGGTGTCTCCTCGTCATGGTGTCGTCGTTCGACCATGCGGCGGCATACCCGCGTGCCGCGGAGCCCACACCTGGAAACCCTGCAGCAGCCCTCGACGTGGACGCCCGTTCGCCCACCGAGCGATGCCGAATCACCCGATCCTCGACTCAGGACGTGGATTTGGCATCTGTCGGCGGGGTAGTCGACGGTCACCTGCGACGCTCCGGCGCACCTAGGCTGGCCCGATGACGGATGACCCGACGCTGTTCGAGTGGGCCGGCGGAGCGACGGCCTTCCGCCGGTTGATCGACGCGTTCTACGACCGGACCGAGCACGACGAGCTGATCGCTCCCCTGTTCCCGGGCGGTGTCGGCGAGGACCACCGGGCACACGTGACGCTGTGGTGGATCGAGGTGTTCGGTGGGCCCGCCGGCTACACCGATCGGCTTGGCGGCTACGCGCGGATGCTGGCGCATCACCGCGACCTCGCGAAAACGCCCGAGCAGCGGTTCCGGTTCGCCTCGCTGATGAGCCTGGCCGCGGACGACGCCGGGCTCCCCGACGACCCGGAGTTCAGGGCGGCGTTCGTCGGATACGTCGAGTGGGGCACGCGGTTGGCCCTGCACAATTCGCAGCCCGGTGCTGGAGTCGTCGAGCAGGCACCGGTTCCGCGTTGGGGTTGGGGCGTCGCGCCGCCGTACCAGCCGTGACCACGGCCGCTGAGCCGAATCGTCAAGCAGGCAGCGTCATTCGACCGAGCGTGGCGAGGTCCCGCTCGGCGTGGTGCTGACGGATGTAGAGCTCGAGGTCGGCCACCCGCCGGGCGTGCACGTCGTCGAACGCCAACGGCGCCGGCCCGCGCGCGTGAGCGCTGTGCAGGAGCACGGTCTCCGCTGCGGCGGCCACCACCGCGCGGACCCGGCCGGCGAGGAGGTTGCCGGCGGCACCGTCAGCGGAACCGTCGTCGATCGCCACCGCACCATGGCGGAGCGCGAGGTCGGCGGACCAGAGCGCCGCATCGGCCGCGCCCAGGTTGTACAGCCGGACCTCACCCGGGTCGGGTCGTGCAGCAAGCTCGGACCGCAGGCTGTCCAGCACCGCTCGTGTCCCACCCAGCCAGCAGGCGGCCACCCGGATGGCACCCCAGGCGAATCCGGGGCGCTGCAGGTACCAACCGGTTTCCCCTACCGGCGTGGCGGGAACGCGATCGAACGAGACCGGCGGGCTGGTCACCTCGGTCAGCCCACGCGCCACCCAGCGCACGTCGTCGACGCTGACACCGGGATGGTGCAGATCGACCGCGAACAACCGTCGGCCATCAGGGACGTGAGCTGTCACCAGCGCGGAATCGAGCCGATCCGCGAGCGAGCACCACGGCTTGTTCCCAGTGAGCGTGCAGGCTCCGTCGGCCAGCGTCGCGGTCAGGCGCGCGCCGGGCGCTTCGGCCGCGAACACACCCCAGGTCCCGGCCGGCGGCGCGAATCCGGCCTCGCGGTGGATCGCCATCGCGTCCAGGTGCGGTTCGACGACGCGGGCGACGGTGAGGTCACCGGCGCCCAGCGCGGCGAGGACGGCGACGGCGTCGACCGCCGATCCGGGATCGACTCCAGCGGCCACGGAGATGGCGATCCTCAACCCCGCCTGGACGTCGGGGCGATCCAGGCCGGCTGCTGCGGCTCGTTCGCGCCAGTACTGCGCGTCGACGGCCATCACTCCTCGACGACCCGGACGGTGGTCACGAGCGTCACCAGTGACGGTCGTCGTGGCGTCGAGCCGAACCCGAAGCGCACCGGCGGATCGACGGGGCCCAGGGTGCCGAGGTCGGCACCGCCCCAGGAGGCGGTCAGCCCGGTGATCGACCGGACGTCACGGGCGGCGTACCACTCCCGCCGCGCTCCGGTCCGACCGCGGGTCCGGACGCCGCGCATCACCGTACGGGCGATCGGGTCGACGGCCGCAGCCCATCCGGTCGAGGTCGCGATCCGCATCGGCACGGCTCCGATCAGCCGGCCCAGCGCCGTGCGGGTGCCGAAGCCGAGTCGCATCACCAACGGACCGGCGGTCACCGTCCAGGCGGCCGCGTCGTCGTCGACGAGCTCCGGATCGTCGAGGTCACCCCAGTCCGCCGCCCGTTCACCGCCGACATCGGGTTGGCCGTCGCGCACCGCGACCCCGACCCCGACGATCCGGATCGTGTCGAACGAGTAGGTGGCGGCGACGAAATCGGCGACCTCGCGTGACGGCGCGAGAAGCACCCGGTGCCCGTCCGGCCGTTCGACCATCACGTCGGCGAAGTCACCGAGCGGCGAGTTCCGCCAGCGACCGACGACGATGCGGGTACCCGACGACGTACCGACCCCGGCGATACGGCCGTCGAAGCGGTATGCGTTCAGCGCAGGATCCCACGCCGGATGATCGCGAGCATCGGCTCGACGTCACCACTGGACAGCGACGCCTGGTCGACGATCGCGGCGACTCCGCCCACCAGCCGCATCACCTCGCGGCTGTCCACGCCGTCGCGGAGCACGCCCGACTCGGCCGCGTAGGTGACGACCGCGTCGTTCGCCTCGGCCAGGATCTGACACTTCCGGAAGATCGGCGACGCCGAGTCGTCCATCGCGGAGACGAACTTGGCCGCCCCACCGCGGTAGTGCCCCAGGTGCCCGACGAATTTGGTGAACCAGGTAGCCAGCGCCTGATCGGCCGGTTCGTCCGACTCGATCACTTCACGGCTGTCGGTGCGGATGCGCTCGACCCAGTCGCGCATGAGCGCGTCCATCAGGGCGTCGCGGGTGGGGAAGTGGCGGTAGAGGGTGCCGGGACCCACGCCCGCGCGCTTGGCGATGTCGTCGAGCGAAGCCGTCGAGCCGTGCTCGGTGAACGCCTGCCGCGCAGCCGCCAGCAGCTTGTCGTAGTTGCGCCGGGCATCGGCGCGCATCGGTTTGACGTCCGGATCCGGAGCGGACGATGCGGCCGACGGTGCCGATGTGATGGAGCTCACGGGTCCAACTCCTTGGATAAACGGAGACTGTCTCCGTATGGTCGTGGAAGCGGAGACAACCTCCGGCTACCTTACGCCAGCGCTGGTGCGCTTGCACACGAAGGAACCGCCTCATGACTGACCAACTCACCCGCCCGGGGCCGATCGGCACCGTCGCCGGTCTCACCGACAAGCATCGCCGTCCGATCGCCCTCGCCCTCGTCCTCGCCGTCCAGTTGATGCTCCTGCTCGACGCGACGGTGGTCAACGTCGCGCTCCCACGCGTACAGACCGACCTCGGCTTCACGCCGTCGGGCCTGTCCTGGGTGCTGAACGCCTACACGCTCGCCTTCGGCGGACTGCTGCTCCTCGGCGGCCGGATCGGTGACGTCTACGGCCGCCGGCGCACCTTCACCACCGGGGTGGCGATCTTCACGGTCGCGTCGCTTCTCGGCGGCCTGGCGCAGAGCCCCGAATGGCTGATCGCCGCTCGTACCGTGCAGGGCGTCGGTGCCGCCATCGCCGCACCGAGCGTCCTCGCCCTGATCACCACCGGCGCGGCGAGTGTGGCCGCCCGTAACCGCGCGCTCGCACTGTTCAGCGCGGTCTCCTCGGCCGGCGCATCGGTCGGGCTGATCCTCGGCGGCCTGCTGACCGGCTACGCGTCCTGGCGGTGGGCGCTGTTCATCAACGTCCCGCTCGGCGCGATAGTCCTCACGTTGGTCCCACGGTTCGTCGACGAGACCCCACGCCGCCCCGGACGCTTCGACGTCGTCGGCGCCCTCACCGCGACGCTGGGTTCGACCCTGCTGGTCTACGGATTCATCAGCGCTCCGAGCCGGGGCTGGACCGACCCGGTCACCATCGGCTCGTTCGTCCTCGCGGCCGCCCTCATCACGACCTTCATCCGCACCGAGCAGCGGATCCGGCAGCCGCTCCTCGATCTCGCCCTGCTGCGCAACCGCCAGCGGGTCGGCGGGATCCTCACGATGGCTCTGATGGTGGGTTCGCAGTTCGCGTTCTTCTTCTTCACCGTCCAGTTCATGCAGCACGTGCTGGGATACGGCGCGCTCCGGTCCGGGCTGGCCTACCTTCCGCTGTCGTTGCTGATCTTCGTCGTCTCCCGCTTCGCGGCGAATCTCACGGCCCGCTTCGGGGTTCGCCCGTTGATCATCACCGGGGTCAGCCTCCTGCTGATCGCGAATCTGTGGCTGACGCAGCTCAGTGCCACCAGCACCTACGTCAACGGGCTGCTCGCACCGATGCTGGCGATCGGGATCGGTGCCGGGTTGTCGTTCATGCCGTTGACGGTCTCGATCCTGAGCGATGTCGCTCCTGAGCACGCCGGCTCGGCGTCGGGCGTGGTGCAGATGTCACAGCAGGTCGGCGGATCCATCGGCCTCGCGGTTCTCGTGACCGTCTACGCGTCGCACTCCGAAGCGGGCAGGATCGTGCAGGGGATGCCGTCGAGCTTCATCGCCGCATCGGAAATGCTGATGCTGGGACTCGTGTCCGCCGTCGTCCTCATCCGATCGCGGACGGGCATCGCACGCTGAGCACCCTGGCCAAGTCGCCGTCCGGCGCCGTCGCCGCCTAGCCCGGCGGTGGCGCCGGGCTCGACGGGCCGCTCACGCTGATGACATGGCCGTCGGGAAGTCGCCAGCTGAACTCCCTGCGGTACCAGGGTTTGTCGTTCGGGGTCTCGACGACCGGGACGCCGGCCGCGACGGCCCGATCGTGGATCACGTCGACCGTGATGCCGACCTCGAACGACAACTCCGTGCCGGCGATCGGGCTCGTCGTCTGGGAGAGCTGGACACCCGCGCTGCCCGACCACGGCGAGACGGCGAGGAACGCGACCTCCGGCGGATCGGGATAGCTCCAGCCGAGCCGCAATCCCAGCACCGACTGGAAAATGCGGATGTTCGCCTCGAGATCAGCCACCTCGAGGGTCGTCGTCACGTTGAACACCTCAGGGTCGGTGGGCACCGCGGCCCGGGCCATCACGACGGTCTGCGCGACCTCGTCCCGGTAGGGCTTCGGTAGCCGGCCACGCTCGGACATGCCGGCCGCCCGTGCCACCCCGATGGAGCCGAGATTGCGGGAGTCCACCCACGCCTCGAGGCCGTCGACTCCTTCCTGGGCAAGCAGGTACGGCACGACGATGCGCGCGGCCTCGCTGGTGATGCCGTGGCGCCAGTACGCACGCGTGAGGCTCCAGCCGACGCCGCGGATGCGCGTCTGCTGGTCGGCGAACACCCCGATGGTGCCGATGGCGTCGCCACCCCGAAACCGGATCGCCCAGCTGGTCCCGGCGTTCGCCGCCAGCTCCATCCGCAACCGGCTCTCGGTCTCGGCTATCGACGTCGATCCGGTCGACTCGTTGTCGTAGCGGTGGACCTCGGCGTCACTCACCATCGCGTGCAGGGCCGGCGCATCTCGGACCGGATCGAGCGGGTCGAGATCGAGCCGCGCGGTCTGCAGCGGCTCGATCAGTAGGGGCGGGCGGGGCTCGGACATGCCTCCGACCCTAACCAGGGTTCGATGTTCAGGCGTTCCACGCCTTCGAACCGGCGAAGTCGAAACTCTCGCCCGGCACGAAGACCGGCCGGGGCTGGTAGGTGTTCACGCCCGGCTGACCACGAAGCAGCATCGCGGACGGGAACGGCTGCTGGTCGCCGGTGATGCGGGTCGTCGTGGGGATGTAGCGGATCGTCAATCCGCAACGCCGCTTGGGCGATGTGTTCGCGGTCGAGCCGTGGATGATGTTCGGGTGGTGGACCTCGACGTCGCCCGGCGCCAGGATGAGGTCGACCGCCTTCGACTCGTCGACGTCGACCGTCGTCTCGGATCCGAGGACGTTCTCGACATCGGCGCGCGTGCGCAGGCCGTGCACGGCATCCCGGTGTGACCCCGGGATCACCCGAACGCAGCCGTTCGCCGGCGTCGACTCGTCGACCGCCAGCCACAGCGTGACCACCTTCATCGGGTCCAGCGGCCAGTAGGCCGCGTCCTGGTGCCAGAGCACCTGCTGTCCGGAGAACGGCGGCTTGGAGATGTAATGCGAGGCGAACAGGGCGATGTCGGGTCCGATGAACAACTGAGCCAGGTCGAGCAGCCGCTCGTCGCCGACGAGCCGGTTCCAGAACGCGTCCTGCGCGAACAGCTGGTGCCCGAGCGCCTCACCGCGAAGCTCGGGGTGGTGCGCGCCCAGCCAGGCCACGTGATCGCTCGCCTCCGCGACCAGCTCCGGGTCGAGGACATTGCGGAAGATGACGTAGCCGTCGGAGTCGAAGTGCGCGAGTGCGGCGGCGGTATCGACTGTCGAGGTGCTCATGCTGGGGTCCTTAAGCGCTGGGAGACGTCGACACCAACGCTAGGGCCAGCCGGTGCCGATGCGACCGGAACTACCCCGCGGGATGGTGCCGGAAGTGGACGTAGGGCAGCCGTGTGCAGCCAGAACCGCCGAGAGCTGCCGCATCGAGGGTTTCCGGGCCGAATCGGGTGCATTCGGCATCCCTCGACGAACCGGGCGGGACCTGACGTCTTGGGGACGGTGCGACGATGCTCCCGTGCACGCCTTCGACGACGTCCTCGCCGCCAACGCCGACTACCGGCGCACCTTCGCCGACCCCCACCTCGAGGGTCGCGCCGCGACCGGCCTCGCGGTGGTCACCTGCATGGACTCCCGGATCGATCCGCTCGGCATGTTCGGGCTGGCCGCCGGGGACGCCAAGATCCTGCGGACCGCCGGCGCGCGGGTCACCGACGACGTGCTGCGCAGCCTCGTGCTGGCGCACTACCTGCTCGGAGTCGAGCGGGTCATCGTCGTCGCGCACACCGACTGCGGAATGACGAAGAAGAACGACGAGGAGGTGCACGCCACGATCTGGACGCAGGCGCACGTCGACAGCCGCAGCCTGCGATTCCAGACGTTCTCCGATCAGCAGGCGGCGTTGGCACGCGACGTCCAGCGCGTCCGCAGCTCGCCCTACCTACCCGGGGAGATGCCGGTGGTCGGCGGCATCTACGACGTCCATACCGGCGCCGTCACCATCACCGTCGACGTCGACTGACCGACGCATCGCCGGGCTGAGCCCGGGGTCGTCGGGCTGAGCCGGGGTCAGATCGCCCGCATCCTGTTGTTGCGTGCATCGTGGGTGAGCTCGGCCAGTCCCAGCGCCTCGAGCAGCGGCGGCATGTACATCCCGAACCGACCGCGGTAGCCGTTCCGCAGCCCGTACCAGCCGCCGAGCGGGTTGGTCTCCGACCGGCCGAATCCCTCGACCGTGCCGTCCTTCGCCGGCTTCTTCTCGTCGGCCGCGCCGAGTTCGACCCAGTCGCCCTGTTCGACGAGCCAGGCATGAAGATCCTAGATCGCGCGAAGGTCGTACCTGAGCGTCGTCGACCCGACATGGCAGACGAGAGTGGGCGGTGTCGCCTGCTCGTCGGTGAACATCGTGTAGTCCGACGAGCCGGGCGGCGTCGTCAGCGCCCACGGGTGGTCCCTGGTTCCGCTGCCGTCCGCCATGGCTGACTCCTTCGCTCGCCCCGGTGCCTCAGATGATGCGCCGTCGGGTCGGCCGGCACCAGATCTGCCCACCGCCGGTCGCCCGACACCAGCCGCCGACGTGGACGCGTCGCCACCCGACACGCCGTGTCCAGAGTGTGCACGTGTTTACTTCCAGGCTCCGTTGAAGGACAGACAGCCTCGTGCACGGGGCCGCTGACCGCACGATCGCCACGTCGACCACGTCAAGCGATTCGTAGGGTCGGTCCGGCGCGCGGGCAGTCCGGCGCGCGGGCAGTCAGCCGCGCCGGCAGTCAGGCGCGCGGTCGCCAGTCCGGCGGTGGCACGTAGGCGCCGTCCATGTAGTCGAAGAGCTCGCCGCCCTCGATGCCGAAGTATTCGGCGAGGGAGCGGACCTCGCCGGCGGTGAACGCGTAGGAGGAGCCGGCGCTGCCGAGTCGACGCTCGAACGCCGCGAACGGGATACCGACGGTCGTCGCCACCTGGTCGAGATCGAGACCACGTCGGTCGATCAATGCACGAACCGTCCGACGAACCGTCTCGTCGTCACGTTCGATGCGCATCCGGGATGGGTTACCCACAAGGTCGCCGCCCTTCGACGCTCAGCCGCCTAGAGACTAGCGACTCCGCAGCAATGGGGCAAATAGGATCCTATTATCAACGTTAGGACACATTTGTGCCGACGATCAGAGCAATCGAGTTACTCAGGTCAGGACCGTCCGTCCGACCGGTTGCGCCGAATCGTGAACGTCTCGAACGGCGTGAGCTCACCGTAGGGGCCCGCTACGTTGTAGTAGGTCACGCTCATCGACGTCTCACCACCGCGGACGTGCCCGGGGTCCACTGTGAACGACGCGAACCCGTAGGAGTGCGCGGCATCCCGTACCGCCGACCACGGAGCATCCTCCTGGACGTAGACCGGTGGCCGCTTGCCCGTGGTCCCGTCCCGGGGACCGACCGCGGTGATCACGCGGCACCGGGGCGGGGTGAAGAAGAGCTGGTTCGACGGTGCGGAGGTGCCGCCCCCGCCGAGAATCATGTGGACCGTGCCCGACGACGTGTCCACGACGTCGGTGCGCGTCGATGCCGGAACCGGCGTGCGGGTTGCGTTGTGCTCGTGGCCGCGGATCGGGTGGCTGCGTTCGTAGTGGTGCTCGTGACCGCACACGACGAGGTCGACGCCGTAGCGGTCGAACAAAGGCACCCACTCTTCGCGGATACCGAGGTCGGCACCGTTGAACAGGTCCGCGGTGCTGATGACGACCTGGTGCATGCAGACGACGATCCAGTCGACGTCGCGGTCCGCGCGTGACGCCCGCAGTTCCTTCTCCAGCCAGGCTTTCTGGGCACCGTGGGAGTAACCGCGCACGTAGCTGTTGCCGCCGTCCTGGTAGCAGACGTCGTCGTTGGCGAGGCTGATGATCCGGACGGAGCCGACCGTGAACGCGTACCAGAGGCCCTTCGTGTCCGGGGTCTGGCCGGGAGTACGGGGTACCGAGAAATAGGTCTGGTAGGCGCGGTAACCGATCGGCCCGTTGCCGAGTTCGTTCTCGTGGTTGCCGGCCGAGGGCATCCACGGACGGTGACGCGCGCTGCGGCTGTTGTTCTCCCAGAAGTCCGACCAGGTGCGGACCCGGTCCTGCGCGAGGTTGGCGTAGCAGAGGTCGCCGTTGAACAGGTGGAACAGCGGCGCGACCCGTTCGACACCGGCGGTCGTGTCGCCGGCGGCAGGTGAACCCAGGTTGTCGTTCACATACGGCGGATTGGTCAGCGTGACCCCGGCCGGCGGGACGAACCTCTTGCCCACGGTCGGCGTCCCCTGGTCACCGAAACTCGTGAACGTGAACGCCGATCGACCGGCCGGCCCGGTGCAGAACGAGCCGGACTCCGGCTGCGCACCGACGTGCACCGCGACGTACTGGTAGTCCGACGAGGGTCGAAGCCCGGTGATGGCGGCGTGATAGGCGTAGACGGTCGTGCCGGAGGCCGCGTCGACGTAGTTCTTCGATTCTGCGTGGATCGTGCGCTCGTGCCGGGAGCCGTCGCGGGCGAGGAGCACCTGCGGGTGCCGGACCGGGTGGAGGGTGTGCCAGGAAACGGTGACCTCGGTGGCGGCGTCGGCACCGAACTGCGTGTGCAGGCCGGCGACCCGGGGTGTCGCCTCGACGACGCCACCCGGCCGATGAGCGGGCGTGGTGTCGGGAGTCGATGCCGCGGCGCGGGTCGCACCAGCACCGACGACGCTCGCGGTGGCGGCCGCCGCGCTGACAGCACCGGCGGCTTTCAGCAGGCTGCGGCGGGTGAGGTCAGAGCCGGATCGGGGATCAGTCATGCCCGAGAGCCTTGTCGGCACCGGGGAACGCCGACGGCCAGCGGGATGAACGGACCGCGAACACCGCACGGACGCCAACCGACCACCCGGGCGTGTCCGCGTCGTTCACCTTCCGCGTCGATGATGGGGACATGGCTATCGCTGAACACCTCGAGATCGAGACGAAATTCGACGTCGACACCGCGCTGGCCCTGCCGGTCCTGACCGGACTGCCCGGTGTGCTGGAGGTCGCCGGTCCGACCGAACACCAGCTCGACGCCACCTACTTCGACACCTCCGGCCTGGCGCTGGCGGCCGCGAAGGTGACGCTGCGGCGACGTACCGGCGGCGAGGACGCCGGCTGGCATCTGAAGCTCCCGCTGGCGGAGCAGACGCGCCGCGAGGTTCGCGCGCCGCTGACCGCCGGGGACGGGGCTGACAGTGTTCTCGCCGAGTTGTTGGGAGCCGTCCGGGTGCTGATCCGGGATCATGCGCTCGCCGCAGTCGCCACCCTCAGCACGCGCCGGCTCGTCTATCTCCTGCTCGGCGAGAACGGCGTCGTCCTCGCCGAGGTGTGCGACGACTCCGTGACCGCCGTCGTCCCGGGCGACGTCGTGCGCGCGGACGCCTGGCGGGAGTGGGAGGTCGAGCTGGTGGACGGGTCGAGGGAGCTGCTCGAGGCGGCCGGCGTGGCGCTCACGACAGCCGGCGCCACGGCTTCGGGACATGCGTCGAAGCTCGTTCGTGCGCTCGGCCCGGCCGCACCGTCGGTGACGCCATCCTCGTTCGACCTGCCCGCTCGACCGACTGCGGCCGAGGTGTTGACCACCTACGTCCAGAACCAGATCGCCGAGATCAAGCGGTTGGACCCGGCGTTCCGTGCGGACGACCCGGAGGCTCTGCACGACCTTCGGGTCGCCGTCCGGCGGTTGCGATCGGTGCTGGCCACCTATCGACCCCTGCTCGAGAATGCGCCGGTCGTCGAACTGCGCGATGGGCTCAGATGGCTGGGTGGGACGCTCGGGGAGGCGCGCGACGCGGAGGTGTTGCGAGCCGAACTCAAGGAAGCGGTGGGCGGTCAGCCTGCCGAACTCGTGCTCGGCTCGGTGGCGGTCCGGATCGACGACGATCTCAGCACCAGCTACCAACGGGGACGGGCGGTGGCGCTGGCCGCACTGGACGAGACCCGGTACTTTCGCTTGCTCGACCAGTTGGACGCCGTGGTCGCGGAGCCGCCCCTCAGCCCGCTCGGCAGCAAGCAGGCGCTGAAGGTCGTTCCGGCGCTGGTGGCGAAGGACTGGCGTCGGCTCCGCCGGCTGGCCCGGCGGGCCGAGTCCGTGACCGACGACCCGGCCCGCGGCCACGCGTTGCACGAGGTGCGCAAGGCGGCCAAGCGGCTTCGTTACGGGGCCGAGGCTGCGCATCCGTTGATCGGTCGGAAGGCGGCCAGGTTGGCGGCGGCGGCGAAGAACATTCAGACCATCCTCGGCGTGCACCACGACACGGTCGTGATCCGTGAGGTGCTGCGCAGGCTGGCGATCGAAGCGCACCTGGCGGGCGACAACAGCTTCACCTACGGCCGGTTGCACGCACTCGCACAGGTCCGTGCAAGCAAGGCGGATGCGCGGTACCGGAACGCCTGGGCGGGCTTCCCGGCGCCGAAGATCGCCAGGTGGTCCTCGGTCTGATCGCCTGGACCGGTGACGGGTGAGCTGACGCGGTTACGCCGCTGGCGAGACGCCGAAAGTCGCAGACTCATAACACTCAGTAGTTGATCTAGCCATTTCGCCCGTCTTGTGCGTACTCTCTGCAACCATGCTGCGTCGAACGCTCGGAGGGCTCATGGTCCTCGTCGCGATCGCAGCGACGTCCTGCAGCAGGTCCAACGCACCGGTGGTCGAGGCTGGTCCGGGCAATGTCTCGAGCGCTTCTCCGCTCGGGCGCCCGACGCTTTCGTCGGCTCACTCGACGAAGGAGATCACGGCCGAGTCGGCCGCCGCGGCGATCGGCTATGCCGTCCAGAGCGTCACCGGCCTGGTGACGTTCACCGTCCGCACGGATCCGCAGCATCTGCTCGGCCGCCCGGACGGCTATGTCGCAGCCATCGTGGTCTTCGACGGACGGGTGACCTGCGAAACCCTGGGCGTCAGCTGTGGAGCCGAGATCGAGCAGTGGCCGACGGAGGTGGCGGCACGACACCGGGCCGCATTCTGGCCACTGCTCGTCCGGGAGTACCACTACCGCTACGGTGCCGTCCTGATCCGGGTCAGCGGGTCCCTCCCACCCGACGCGGCTCGTGAGTACGACCGGGCGCTGTGGGCCGGCTGACCAAGGTGGTTGCCACGGCAATCCGCTGAGATTTCGCATCTCGTCGGGGTGCAAGTTCGTAGCTCACGCCTCAGCTGCACGGCACGAGTGCCGTCGAGTTGCGAAATATCAGCGGATCCGCGCCGGGAGCAGTGCGACCTGAGCCGGTTCCGGGCGCACGACGACGACCGGGCACGGCGCGTGCGCAGCGACGTGCTGGCTGACGGATCCGAGCAGCATGCCGGCGAACGCACCGTGGCCGCGCGATCCGACGACCAGGAGGTCCGCACCGGTGGCAGCGGCGACCAGCGCAGCGGCGGGATGGTCCTCGACGATCGTCCGGATAACGTGGTCGCTACCGTCCGGCAGCGCCTGCGCCAGGGCGGCATCCAGGATTTCACGGGCGTTCTGCTGCCAGTCGATGGTGTCCAGTGCGACGCCCGACGACGCCGGGAACGCCCAGCTCGTCGCCGCCTCGACGTCTGCACCGACGAGGCCCGCGTAGCGGACCGCCCACTGCACCGCCTCGATCGATGCATCCGATCCGTCGACGCCCACCACGATCCGGCCTTTGGTCGTTGACATGTCACCACTGTGCCGCGTGAGCCGCCGGGGAGGTAGGGACGAAGGTCCCCGGTGTGGCCGCGGCCGTGCGAAGGGCGACCGAGGTGGTCATCACATCGACGGGCGGTAGCTCTCGTTCTCGGTGCGCCGGCTCCGCGCGATCTGCCAGACGATGTCGCGACCGAACGACCAGCAGAGCAGGCCGAGCGCGGTGGCGAGCACCGTCGTCGTGACCGGGCCGGGGATGCCGGTCACCAGCCCCGCCAGTGCCGCGAACAACAGCGCGACGCCTTGGACGGCCGCGACGACCTTGCGTGCATAGCTGTAGAAGACCGGGATGCGGAGGATCGGCACGAGCCGGGACGCGACGGCGCTGGCGTAGCGCATCAGGCCGATGGCGACCACCCACCATCCGGCCAGACCTAGGACGGGGACGGCGATGCTGAGGACGAGCAACATCGCGGAGTCGGTCTCCATGTCGAAGCGCGCGCCGAACGTGCTGACCTCGGCCCGGCTCCGAGCGAGCCGGCCGTCCACGTGGTCGAGCAGCAGGCAGGAGGTACCGATCAGCACGACCACGAGCTGGGCGGAGCGTTCGAGACCGGCGACGGCGGCGGAGATCGCGAGCACCGCGAGCCAGCTCGTTCCGATCAACCGGGTCAACGTGACGGTGTTGGCGGCTCCGAAGCGGCGACGGCGACCCCACTGTGAGAGGACGAGCGCGGCACCGACGAGGTAGACGACCGGTGCCGCCAAGGCGGTGGCGGCATCGACGGCTTCGAGGGCGGCCAGGGCAGCGACGCCGGCCACGGTGACGAGCAGGCCGATCGACAGGGTCCAGAACACCGGACCGCCCCGCCGAACCGGCTGTCGCGGGATCGCTGGTTGCAGGACCGTCGGTTGCGGAATCGCCGGTCGCTGTATCGCTGCCACCATGACGCGACCTCTTTCTGAATCACCCTTCGAGGACATGCCCCACCAGTCGACACGGCTGCCGCACAGGATTGGTTCAGCCCGAGCCGGCTGCGTAGGGTCGCGCGGCCGGGCAGCGCTGCGCGACAAGCGCGTGCGCCTGCTTCGGCCGGACCCGAGAGGAACAGCCCGTGACGTCTGATCAGGTCGGCGCGATCATCGAGGACGGCCCCGCGGATTGGCAGATCCTTCAGCAGGACGACCGCGGCGTCGGAGTCGTCAGTCTGCGCGGTCGCTCGGTACGCGACGCCGAGGATCCCGGTCCAGGTGTGGTGCACGTCCGAGTCGTGCACGAGGCGACCGGGTCGCCGGTGTCGTCGAAGCTCGACTGGCATCCCGCCGACACCCACGACGACCAGGGCTGGGCCATTCAGCTCGAGATCCCGGCCGGCGGTCTCTACCGGATCGAGACCCGGTACTCAGCGATCGGCAATCTGACGCCGGAGTGGTCCACGCGCGGAGACATGCGCCACTTCGTCGGCGTCGGCGACCTCTGGGTGATCGCCGGTCAGAGCAATTCCGCCGGCTACGGTCGCGGCGCCATCGACGACGCTCCGGTGCTCGGCGTCCACGTCCTGCGCAACAGCGAGCAGTGGGCACTGGCGACGCATCCGCTGAACGAGTCGACCGACACCCGGCACCCAGCCAACCGGGAGGGCGGGAACTCGGGCCATTCGCCTTACCTGCAGGTGGGTCGACGACTCCAGAGCGCACTCGGATATCCGATCGGATTCGTCCAGACGGCACTTGGCGGATCGGCGTTGGCTCCCTGGAATCCGAGCGAGGACGGGCCGACGCCGTTGTTCGACACGATGATGCACTGCATCGGGCTGGCGGGCGGGCAGGTGCGTGGAATCTTCTGGTACCAAGGCGAAAGCGACGCGCAGGATACGTTGGCCACGACCTACGCCGACCGGTTCCAGGCATCGGTCGGCGCCTGGCGGACGGCGGTTGGCGACCCGGGGCTGCCGGTCGTGACCGTTCAGCTCAACCGTGTGAACAACCCGCCGAACGACGTCGACGACCTGAACTGGTCGATCGTCCGCGAAGCCCAGCGGGTTGTGCCGCACGTGCTCGACGGAGTGGTCGTCGTCCCGGCGATCGACCTGCCGCTGAGCGACCCGATCCACATCAGCCCGGCCGGCAATCTCGTGCTGGCGGAGCGGCTCGCGCAAGCTGTGCTCGGGGCCGTGCACGGGCAACGGGTCGACTACCTCGCGCCCGACGTCCGCTCGGTGCGGCGTTCCGACGATCGACGCCTTGTCGTCTCGTTCGCCAACGTGGTCAGCAGAATCGACACGATCGACCTCACCGGCGAGCCGTACCTCGTCGAGGACTCCGACGGTCCGGTACCGGTGTCGGACACGACCTATCCGGGCGACGCGACGGCCGTGCTCACCCTCGGTCGCGCGATGGTCGGCGACGCCCATGTGTCCGGTGGATACGGCGCCGCCCCGTCGTCCGTCCCGCTCGACGTCGAGCGCTCCATGCCGATGCTCGGGTTCTACCGGTTTCCGGTCGAGCCGTAGTCCGGGGTGCTACGACAGGATCGGCCGTTCGACACCGGATCCGGCGTCGGGACTACCAGATGCGACCGCCGCCCAGCAGCTGCCGACGCTCGCCGGTCGCCGCCTCGACGAGCTCGGCGGAAGGCCGGTAGCCCTCCCACGGCTGCACCCAACTCGGGCCGTAGTTGAAGTACATGTTGGCCCGGACTCGGCCGCTCCGATTGCGGTTTCCTGCGTGCAGGCAGGCTTCGCTGAAGATCAGGAGGTCGCCCGCCGACACGACCAGCTCCTGCGCCCCGGGCGGACCGGCTTCCTCGCTGTAGCTCGGTGACGCGATCCAGGACTTGTGACTGCCGGGAACGATCCGGGTCGGCCCGTCCCCCGGCCCGCAGTCGGTCAGGTACCAGATGCACTTGACCATCGTGCAGTGGAATCCACTCGGGTCGAGGGCGTAACCGTGCGTTCCGATCCCGCGGTGCCAGCCGAGCGGCTTGTTGTCGCGCGGCGTGAGCTCGACGTCGTTGTCGATCAGGATGCCGGGGCCGCCGACGAGAGCCTGCACGAGCGGCAGGCTGACGGGGTGGTCGACGAGCTCGAGGAACATCGGGTCGCGGTCGATCGGCCGCACCCGGATCTGGTCGAGCGGCTCACCGTCGTCGGTCCAGCGGTCTGCCGGGAGTTCCTGCCTGGCAAGGCGGTACACCCCGTCGCGGTACCGGGCGATGTCGTCGTCGCCGAGCGCACCACGGACGACGACGAAGCCGTTCAGATCGAACAGGAAGCGCTGCTCGTCGGTCATCGCACGGGTGAGTTCGTCGGTAGGCATGCGTCGTTATACCACCGGGTCGAGCCAGCCGGGCGCTCTCAGCGAGGCTGCGGGGACAGGCCTGAGCTGGCGAACAGTGAACGGCCGGCGACGCTGATCTCGACGTCGACGAGGTAGGGCTCGAGGGCAATGGTGTCGACGCGCATGCCGAGCCCGGGAGCGTCAGGCGCCGCGATCGCACCGTTGAGGTCTGGCTCGAGATGGTTCTCGGTCAGGGCCACCGCCAGCTGCCTCGGTTCAGCCGGGTATTCACAGATGCGGTGCTCGCGCAGCCCTGCGAACGGCTGGAGCGACGCCGACAGCGCGAGATGGGAGGTGAACGTGTGGTTCACGTAGGTCACCCCGCGCTCGTGCGCATAGTCGGCGATCACCTTCGCCGGCCCGATGCCGCCGATGCGGCCGCAGTCCACCTGGATGTAGCCGACCTTGCCGACGTCGATGAGGTTTCGGGCCATGTGTGCGTTGTGGGCGCCCTCTCCTCCGGCGATTCGGACCGCGGTGGCCCGTGCGGCGAGCTGCGCATAGGCACGGTGAGCGTCCGCCTCGAACGGCTCCTCGAGCCACTCGGCATGGACTTTGTCCAGCACGGGAAAGCGGATTGCCGCAGCCTCGACGTCCTCACCCCAGATCTGGCCGGCGTCGATGAACAGGTGACCGTCGTCGCCCAACGCCTCGCGGGCGGCAACGAGCTGGTCGGCGTCCTGCTCGAGGGTCCCTTCGCCGAAGCCGGCCCAGCCGAACTTGAGTGCCCGGAACCCTCGTCCCACGGCTGCGCGTCCGCGGTCGAGGGTGTCCTGCGCAGTGGCGCCGAACAGCAACGACGCGTACGGGATCTTCGGCTCCGAGGTCCGGTAGCCGAGCATCCGCCAGACCGGCTCGTCCCGGACCTGTCCGAGCAGATCCCACATCGCGATCTCGATGCCGGAAAACGTGTGCGGGGCCTGGAGGAGGTCCATGCTGTTTCGTCTTACCTGACGGGCGATTCTCTCGATGTCGTCGGGGCTGTTGAGGTCCTGGCCGAGCACCGACGCCGAGACGGGCTGGCACGCGCCGTGCGACATCGGGGTGACGAAGGCCGCGATGGAGGCCAGCGGGGATGCCTCGCACTCGCCCCACCCCTGCGCACCGTCAGCGACGACCCGGACGAGGAGCGCGTCCTGGCTGCCGTCCGCGTCCGTGGTGATCGTGGGCATGGACAGGTAGAAGAAGTCGACCGCGTCGATTCGCATGCCTGAACCTCCGGGTGGGAACCGATCGTGCGCGCCAACAGCCGTCAGGGTAGCGAGGGGACCGAATGCTGTACCGCCAGCTGGGCAGAAGTCACTTTCGACGTCGACGCTGAGCGTGGCCCGGAGCCTCAGAACCGACTTGTGCCCAGCTGGCGGTACTTACCACACCTTCGCTCAAAGGCCGTCGACGCAGACGACGACCCGGCCGTCCGCTAGGTCCGCATTTCGACGCACCCGGGCTCCGCCGCGTTCCCCGTCGGCACGTTTGCGCGGGACGCCGTGTATCGGAGGTCAAGGATTTCCCTGATGCGCCGAGCGATTCAGTGCGGTTAGCGTCTTCTCAAGGACGCGGGAGGGCGGTGGGATGTCCAGGTCGGATGCCTTGCGAGACAGGATCGCGAGGGACAGCAGACTTCTGGTTGCGCCCGAGTCGATCGTCGTCAGACACGAGGTCGTGACAGCTGACGGGTGGGTCGTGGCCGCCGAATTCGACGGCTACGGTCCGGTCCATTCCTCGATCCTCAAGCGACGCACGCACCACTATCAGGGGCTTTACGCCATGCAGGCCAAGGAAAGTGGGTGGACGGTACGCGAGGATTCGGTCGGCGGTGCCGGAGCTGCGACCAAGCGGTCGCGGGTGTGGTCCAGCTACGGCGGCTTCGGACAGGTACTCGGTGGTTGGGTTGCCGAGCCACACGGCGTACGGATCCGCATCACCGATTGGGAGGGGCGCACGATGAGCGCGGACGTGCATTCCGGAGTCGCCATCCTGACCTGGGGCGGCAGCGGCTTTGCGGGGGGCGCTCACCACTGAACTCATCGACGCGTTCGGAGATGTCATCCGTATGGACGCCGACGACTCGATGCGGCCTATCAGCCGCTGATTGCAGCGCAGGTCCGCCCGACGGGTACGTAGAGCTCGCCGAGCGATCGCCGACCGTCACGGTCAGCGTGACCCAGGCGGGTTCAGGTACGTAGAAGCCGCCTGGATACGGGCGCCGCCGGGGACTCGTCCGTACCTGCAGCGGCGCTGTTGAGCGTCGGGCAAGGCCAGGCGCTGGCCTTCCGTTCGCTCGCGACGGGCTACGGAGGCCTCGGTGCGTGTGACCGAGTGCCCTGCCAACTCAGCCGCTGGTCACGCCACGCCCGCCAGCCCGACCAGATTGCCCGCGGGGTCGATGAAATGGGCGACGACGAGGGTGCCGCCGGGTGCCCGTTCCGGCCCCATGGAGCGACGGCCCCCGAGGCTTTCGGCCTTCTGCAACGCGGCCTCCACATCAGGGACACCGACGTAGAAAAGCGCGCGACTCTCATACCCCGCACCGCCGCCGACACCGCCCGGAATACCCGCACCGTCGCCGGCCTCGACGAAACCGTAGTTGCCGGCCTCGGACACCGCCGGCGCTACCGGACCGCCGAGGGCGAACGTCCATCCGAACAGCTCGCCGTAATAGCCGCGGAGTCGGTCCGGGTCGTCGCCGATGATTTCGAAGTGCACGACGGGATCTCCCATGGTCAGCCGTTCCGATCTGCGCCGAGGCGCCGGTAGTTGGATCCTGATGACGCCACGCTGAGCGTGCTCATGATGTGTCGCGATGATCCGCGCTCCACTCATCAACCTTGATTGACTAACGTCGCTTAGCCGACGAGCCCGACCGCCACATCGCACAGATCGTCGGTCCACGCTGTCACGTCGTTCTCGACGCTCCAGACAGCGTTGGAGAGATGGTTGACCGCCCGATACAGCTCTATCCGCGGATCATGTGGATCGGCGCCGTAGGCCGCCAGGAGCCGAGGCCGCAGGACCCCCTGGATCGGGTCGCCGGCCTCGCCGCCCATCGAAAACGTCGCGACGTCGAAGAGCGGGTCGCCGATGACCGCCGCCGCCCAGTCCAACAGGCCGGTCACGGTGCCGGACGGTGGATCGACCAGCACGTGGGACAAACCGAGATCACCGTTGAGCACGCTGCCGACCGCCAGGTCCGGAACCACCGCATCGATCACCCGGTACGCCGAGGTGACGAAGTCCGGCGGCAGCCGGTCACCGAGCCGGCCGGCGCTCGCGCCGATCTGCCCACGCAGCCACTCTGCCCACGACGGTGAAGTGCCGCGTCCGTCGTCGTCTACCCAACCCCAGCCCGGCATGGTGACGTCGCGCAGAATCGTCAGGTAGCGAGCGACGTCGGCGAGTGCTCGATCGATCTGCGCCGGGCTTGCGTTCGAGGCGTCGAAGCCGACCCCGGGCATCCGTGGCATCACGATCCAGGTCCCGCCAGGAAGGCGCGGGTCGGAGCCGCTGGCGATGATCTCCGGAGCGGGGACGCCCGCAGCCCGCACCCGCTGCGCGACAAGGGTTTCCGCGATGGTGCTGCGATCGCCGTTGGCCTTGAGAAAGAGGCAGTCGATCTCGACGACGACCGAGGCACCCCAGGTCTCGTGCACGGTGACTGGGCCGGTCAGGTGATAGCGCTGGCGCAGGATTTCGGCGGCGACATCGGTCTCCATGACGGCCCACTGTTGCGGGGTGTGCAGCTGGGGTCAACCGAGATTCATCTTCTCTGCAACGTCGGCCGGCCCGGGTGTCGTGGCCGACGCGGGTCAGACCGGCAGTCCCTCGGCGAGGATGCGCGCGACGGTTCGCTGCCCCATCCGAGCCATGTACACATTGCTTTCGACGTAGTACCAAGCCGCGCCCATCGCCTGCTCGAACGCCCACGCCTTGCCCCGCGCCCACTCGAGGTCGTCCGAGCCCAGCTGCTCCCGGAGAACGCGCCTGGGACCATCCTCGAGCAGGTGCCATGCACCGACCAGGTCCAGGGCAGGGTCCGCCGCGCCGAGCCCGCCCACGTCCAACACCCCGGCAAGCCGTCCATCGGCGACGAGGACGTTGCCGGGGATGAGATCGCCGTGGGTCATCACGTCGGGAGCGACTCGGGGAAGTTCACTCAACGCCGCCCATATCCGCCGCATCGCCGGAACGTCGAACAACGCCCCGCTGTTCTCGAAGCATTCCTCCATCCACCACTCGGATCCCTTCAGGTCTCCTCCGCGACCGGGCCCGGCGAAGGTCCGACCCCGGGTGTCGATCGAACGCACGTCACGGATGAAGCTCGCCAGGTCCTCGGCGAACTCGGATGAGTCACCCGGGTCCACCGTCGACGCCGTTGATCCGGAAATCCAGGACTGCACCGACCACGGAAGCCCGAAGCCGGCTCCGGGTTCACCCAGGCCGAGCGGTTCTGGTGTGGGGAAGGACGTACGGCCGAACAGCTCGCGCGCCGCCGCGGCCTCCGCGATGAGCTTGTCGCGTGTGGCATCGACATCGCCGGGGTGCAGCGGAAATCTGGCCACCACGTCATCGCCGATGCGGAAGAGCGAGTTGACCGTGCCCTCGGAGGTGACCTCGCGGATCGGCAGGCGGGCCCATTCCGGGAACTGATGTTCGATCAGCTCGTGAACCACTGGAACGGAGAGGGATAACTGGTTCGGGTGCATGTCCACCGGCAGAGCATGCGTGCTCCGAATGCTCACGCCAAGCGGTTTGTCGCGGTCGTTCCGCTCCCCCGCTTGACCCCGTCAGAACACCTCCGGAACCGACGTCAGCTCCGTCTCGGGCGGTCGGACGTAGTTGTCGGCCTGGCGCGGTGGCAGGACCAGCTTCGCCGACGTCAGATCCTTGTACGGAACCTGGCTGAGCAGGTGGCTGATGCAGTTGAGCCGGGCACGGCGTTTGTCGTCCGCGTGCACCACCCACCACGGGGAGAGTTTGGTGTCGGTGAGCTCGAACATCCGGTCCTTGGCCCGCGAATAGTCGACCCAGCGCCCGCGTGATTGCAGGTCCATCTCACTGAGCTTCCACCGCTTGCGCGGATTGGCGATGCGTTCCTGGAAGCGGCGTTCCTGCTCGTCGTCACTCACCGAGAACCAGTACTTCACAAGGAGGATCCCCGATCGGATCAACATGGACTCGAACGCCGGTGCTGCGCGGAAGAACTCCTCGTATTCCTCGTCGCTGCAGAAACCCATCACGTGCTCCACGCCGGCCCGGTTGTACCAGCTGCGATCGAACAGCACGATCTCACCGGCCGACGGGAGTTGAGCGACGTAGCGCTGGAAATACCACTGCGTTCGCTCGCGCTCGTCGGGTTTGGTCAGCGCCACCACGCGGACCACCCGGGGGTTCGTCCGGTCGATGATCCGCTTGATGGTGCCGCCCTTGCCGGCCGCGTCGCGTCCCTCGAAGAGCACGCAGACACGCAGCCCATCGTGCACGACCCACTCCTGAAGCTTGACGAGTTCCCGCTGCAACCTGTCGAGCTGCCGCTCGTACTCCGACAGGCTCAGGGGTTGGGTTCCTGATTTGGGTCGCGTACTCATCCGACGAGGCTCCCGTCATGGATCTGCTGGCTGCACACGGGATTATCGGACACTCCCACGGCGACGCGGCCCGGCAAGTCGGTCATCTGAACCTCTCTGTCGTGCGTCCACCCAACTGGGTGAGGTGGAATGCAGTCCTACATGCGGATGACGAGGCGGGCGGGGGTGCGACCGGCGAGCACATCGTCGAACGCTTCGTTGATGTCGTCGAGTGTCCGCTCCTCCGACACCACACGGGTACGCCCGGCCGCGTTTAGTGCGAACACCTCCGCAAGGTCCTGCCTGGTCCCCACGATCGAGCCGATGATGCTGATGCCCTTCAGCACCGTGTCGAAGATCGGCACCTGGAGCTGGCCGTCCTTCGGCAACGAGACGAGGACGAGCCGGCCGCCGCGGCGCAACGAGGCGAACGCGCCGCAATCGCTTCCGGTTGGACGGCGAGGACGAGGATCTGTCCTGCCTGCGGTGATGGAATCGGAAGATCGCGGATCTCGAGCGGGGTCCCGAGGATCGGGACGACGGCAGCGCGCATCGCGGGCTCCTTCGAGCGTAGCTCTACTGGGCCGGCTCACGGCTGGCCCTCAGGGTCGGTCGACCGCTGACTACTCCAGACAATCCCCGGCAGACGGGCCCCGACAGATCTGTTCGTCCCACCACCGCAGGACGAACGGCCCCAGGTAGATCGACGTCGTGAGGCGCGGGACCTTCGGCTCTGAACGACTACGTGAGATGTACGCCGGCGGCCGTGGCAATGCCATCGCTCGGCGGTAGGCCAGGTTCTGGGCGACCGTCTTCAGGCTCGGCCTGGGCATGGCCGACTGGCACGGCGACTGTGCCTGGTTTCGATGCTCGGGGACTGCAACTGGGTGCGCAACGTTCGCGCCGCCCACGCGTGGCCGTCCTGCATCGTCGACGCTCCCGCTCCGTTGCGCTGACCGAGGTCGCCGTCGAACAACGGGGCCCTATCTCGAGCGCTTCCTCGAGGTGGTACCCGGCGGTCGGCAACACATCCCGGTCGACCGGCGCGAGGCGACGACGGCCCTGCAGGCGGTCGCGGCTCGATACACCGTCTTCCTGGTTCAGCGCCGATCCTCGGCGGCACCCGAACCGTCTGTGGCTCGGTGACCGGCTCGACACGGCTACGTTAGGGAGGACGAGAGGAGCCACATGGACGAGCCCGGCAACAATCCCGTTCGACCCGACCACGAGCCGAAACCCGTCGATGACCGTCCGCAGCGCGCCGCGGACGAGCGCGAGACTCTCGCCGACGAGCGGGAGGCGGTGCTGGACGACCGCCAGGATCAAGCGGACGCCCGCGACGCCACCCAGAACGTCCGCGAGGAGCGGGTCCAGCGCATCCTGACCGGCGCCGGTCAGCGGGACGGTCTGGCCGATGCCCGCGACACCGCGGCCAACGTTCGTGACGCGGAGGCCAGCCTCGAGGCCTTCCTGCACCACGAGGAGTTCGCCGGCGGCATGAAAGAACGACGGATGGCGGCCCTCGACCGGATGGATTCCAAGACCGACCGCACCTCGTCCGCCTCGGACCGGGCGGAGCTGACGAAGGCGGATCCTGAGCACGCGCGACCCGACGCCTGAGTCCAGCTTCCCAAGGCCGGGGGCTGGGGTCGATGATCGCGCCCTGACGGCGTCGGCGAGGATGGCCGAGTTGACCACCTGCCTAAGCCGGTCAGCGCGCCGACTCCATTCACAGCGAACCGCTCGAGAGGTCCAGCAATGAAGACATTCACCATGCCCGGCACCGACCTGACCGTCCCCAACGTGACGCTCGGGATGATGCGCATCAGCGAGATGTCCGACGGGGACGTGCAGAACCTGGTGCGCACGGCACGCGACGCAGGTATCGACTTCTTCGACCACGCCGACGTCTATGGCGGCGACCACGGCTGCGAGCGCCGGTTCGCCGAAGCCATGCAGTTGACCGCTTCCCAGCGTGCCGAGATCGTCCTGCAGACCAAAGCCGGCATCGTGCCGACCGAGAGCGGCGCGTACTTCGACTACTCCTACGAGCACATCGTCGAGTCCGCGAACGCCTCACTCACCGCTCTGAAGACCGACTACATCGACATCCTGCTGCTGCACCGGCCCGACGCGCTGGTCGAGCCCGAGGACGTCGCGCGCGCGTTCGACGAACTCGCCGCCGCCGGCAAGGTCCGAGCGTTCGGCGTCTCGAACCACACGCCCGGACAGATCGACCTGCTGAAGAAGTACGTCACCCAGCCGATCGTCGCGAACCAGCTGCAGCTCTCGATCACCCACTCGCCGATTGTCGCGCAGGGCGTGTCCGCGAACATGCAGGGCGAGGACCAGTCGATCGACCGCGACCGCGGCATCCTCGACTACTGCCGCCTCCACGACATCACCATCCAGGCCTGGTCACCGTTCCAGGGCGGCTTCTTCGACGGGGTGTTCCTCGACTCCCCTAAGTACCCCGAACTCAACGCGGTCATCGACCGGCTCGCGGCCCACTACGACGTTCCAGCGATCGCCATCGCGACCGCGTGGATCACCCGGCATCCGGCACAGATGCAGGTCGTCCTCGGCACCACGAACGCCGAGCGCGTGGCCGGTGCCGCGCAGGGCTCGGACATCCCGCTCACCCGCGCGGAGTGGTACGACCTGTTCCGTGCGGCCGGGCACATCGTGCCCTAGCGCGCTGCGAGCACAGCCGGTTCAGGTGGCCGATCCGACCGGTGCGGTGTCCAGCGGCTAGGACGTGTCAGCCGGCGTCGGATCGAGCGGCCAGCCAGAGTTCTTCCCGCCCTGCGGAGACTGCGATGTCGACCTCGTTGCCTTCCGGGTCCGCGAGGGTCCACCACTCCGGTGCCTCGTCGTCGTAGGCGATGCGTCCACCAGCCGCGAGGGCCGCGTCGGTACGGGACCGGGCCTGATCATCCGGGACGAACACGTCCACATGGATGCGGTTGCGCTGATGGCGCCGGGCCTCCTCCGACGCGGGCATCTGCTGAAAGAAGATCGGCAGATTGAGCCGGCGGGGATCGAAGATGTCGGTTACACCCGGCCGTTGGTCGTACTCGTACCCCAACACAGCCCGCCAGAAGGCCCGGACCGCAGGTACGTCGACCGCGTCGATGCCGATCTGGACGAAGCGAAGGCGCTTGTTGTCGGCGGTCAGCCCCATGCCGCGAGCCGCCGATTGGATGCGACGAGCCAGGTCCTCGAACCGTTCGTCCTCCCACTGATCCTTGCCGGTGTCGAGCGTGACACCGTCCGGACGAAGATCGATCAGGAGCGGCATACCGGAGGCATCGACCAGGCCCGCTGCGGCAGCGGCCAGCTCGGCTGACTGTGCAGGCGAGACCGTGGGATAGAACGTCATGGCGCCGAAGATCACGCGCCAGTCGGCCGTCTCTGCTCCGCCGCCCAGTCGATCCTCCGGCACGAGATCAACCTCATTGCCGTCGGCATCGGCGAAGGTGGCGTAGTACTCACCTTCATACATCGGGTGGCCACCGGCCGTCCCCACCCTCGAGGTCGCTTCGTCGAGTGTGGAGTGCGGTCGGCTGACGTCGACGTGAATCCGATTGCGCAGGGGCCGTGGCTGATCCTGCGACTGGAACCAGATCGCCGGGTCGCGTCGCATGGGGTCCACGAGGTTGTCCTCATCCACCTGCTCGTAGCCGAGCACGGTTCGCCAGAACGACATCACCGACCGTTTGTCCACCGAGTCGATCGCGAGCTGGACGGTCTGCACGGCCGACGGATCGCCGGCCAGGCCCAGGTCCCGGGCGGCCGCCGAGATCGCGCGCGCCATCTCAAGATCATCTGAGGTGAAGCCCCGGGAGCCCGACGTTCCGACTCGCACGTGCACACCGCCGGCACGGACGTCGATGTCAGGCAGGCGGTCCGAACGATCGGCGAGATCGGCCACCCGGCTGACGAGCGCCGCCCCAGACGTGTGCGACGGTGCGGAGAACCACGCACTCGCCCCGCGAGCGAGTGCCCGCCAGTCCTCTGCTCCGTCCGCAACCTGGAACTGCTTCGCGGTGAGCTCGTCGTCGCTACTCATGACGGCAGGATGCCACGACTCGTTGCATGACCTCATACCTAGAACTACTATGCATTGCAGTCCTAGGGTCAGGCGGTCGGATGTACATCAGCAAAGACCTCGTTGCGGCGTCGGCGACGCCACTGGTGCTCGGCCTGCTCGCCGACGGAGAAAGCTACGGCTATGCGATCCTCAAGCAGGTCAACGAATTGTCCGGTGGTCAGCTCGAGTGGACCGACGGGCTGCTGTACCCGTTGTTGCATCGCCTGGAGCGGTTCGGGCACGTCGAGTCGGCCTGGGAGGTCCCGCCCGGAGGTCGTCGGCGCAAGTACTACCGCATCACCGACCAGGGCCGGGCGGAGCTCGCCGAACAGCGGCACCAGTGGGCGGCGGTGGTCGACGCCTTGCGGGGCGTCTGGAGTACGACGCTGACCGCCAAGCCGATCATGCCTCCGGCTTGGGAGGCGGGCCGATGACCCTCGACAGTGAGACCGGGCTGGAGCGCCAGATCGTCGAATGGCGGGCATACGTGCACCGCCGACGTGAGCTCGCCGGCCCCGACACCGACGAGCTGGAAGACCACCTGCGCAGTCGCATCACCGAACTGACTGCGGCGGGCCTTCGACCCGACGAGGCGTTCCTCATCGCCGTCAAACGCATGGGCAGCCTCGACGAGCTCTCCCGGGAATTCGCCCGCGAGCATTCCGAGCGGCTGTGGAAGCAGCTGGTCCTGCCAGCCGAGCCGAATGGACCTGTCGCAGGACGGTCGCGGCGTGAGTTCCACGTGATGGTGGCCTGTGCGGTGATCGCCGCGCTCGCGATCAAAGTGCCCGGCTTGTTCGGCAAACACCTGTCCGGATCCGACGCCGGCTTCTACCTGCGCAACCTCAGCCTGTTCACGCTGCCGCCGCTCGCCGCGTACTTCGCCTGGCAACGCCGGATCGGTGTTCGTGTCATCGGCGTGATCGCCGTCCTGTTCACCGTCGGCGCCGTGGCTGCCAACGCTTACCCGCTGACCGACGACTCCCAGAGCATCGTGCTCACGGGGATCCACCTGCCGCTCGCGCCGTGGATGGTCGTCGGCATCGCCTACGTGGGCGGCGATTGGCGTTCGGGCCGGCGGCGGATGGACTTCATCCGGTTCACCGGCGAGTGGCTGATCTACTTCGTCCTGATCGGGCTGGGCGGCGGGGTCCTGATGGGCATCACGATCGGCACCTTCAACGCGATCGGCGTCAACGCGCAGGGGCTCATGTCGTCGTGGGTACTCCCGTGCGGTGCGATGGGCGCGGTCGTCGTGTCTGCCTGGCTGGTGGAGGCGAAGCAGGGTGTCATCGAGAACATGGCGCCGGTGCTGACCCGCGTCTTCACCCCACTGTTTGCAGTCGCTCTGCTGGCGTTCCTCGTGGGGATCATCTGGACCAGCAAGGGCATCGACGTCCAACGCGACGCGCTCATCCTGTTCGATCTGTTGCTCGTCATCGTCCTGGGTCTGCTGTTGTACGCCATCTCCGCTCATGATCCCGCGGACCGGCCAGGACTCTTCGACCGCACGCAACTCGCACTGATCGCTACCGCGTTGATCATCGTGCTGGTGGCGATCGCGGGCCGCATCGCCGAATTCGGCTTCAGCCCGAACAAAACCGCGGCCTTGGGCGAGAACGTCGTTCTCCTGACGAGCCTGGTCTGGTCGACGTGGCTGTTCCTGGGGTTCGTCCGCGGCCGGATGTCCTTCGCCCGGCTGGAACGCTGGCAGACCCGCTACCTGCTCGTGTACGCCGTCTGGGCCTGGGTGGTCGTCCTCGTCTTCCCGCTGGTGTTCGGCTTCGCCTGACCCAGTGTGACGGGACCGAGGTGAAGCCACCGTAGGGAAAGGATGGCGACCACTGCGAACAAGGCAGTGAGCAGCGCCGATGGCACCACGCCGGACATTGCGACCGGGGACCCGAAAGCCGGCTTGACCAATTCGCTTAGCAGCAGCGAGAGAATCAGCACCGCCCCGAGCACGAACATCACCGGGGCCAGCACCAGCGCCCAGCCCCGGCTTCGGAACTGCCCGACCGACACGAGAAGAAAGGCAGGCATGACCAACGCAAGGTCGAGGATGAACACGGAGTAGAGCGAGTCGATCTGCTCCCGGTGCACCATCAGAGGTGTCAGCATGCTGATCCACAGTGGATAGAAGATCATCGGCTGCAGTAGGGCAACGCAGGCTGAGACCCTTCTGAATCGCGGAGGGAGCGACGCCCACTCAGCGGTGCGGCGCACGAGATCGACCGAGCCCAGGACGACCAACCACCCGGCGAGGCCGAAGATCAGCAGATAGTTCAGGTACAAGACGTTGTAGACGCGTTCGATCACGTAGATGCCGTAGCCGTAGAGCAGGTAGCCCAGCAGTCCGAGCGCGACCAGTTCGAGCTTGGGCCCGCACCGGGTGCGCGCCAAACCCAGGCCACACAGGGTCGAACCGGCGATCACCGTGATCACATCCTGGCTGAAGGCGCCGGGCCTCGTCGAGGGAGCGATCAGGCCGAGGTAGATCTCACGGTCGAGCACACCTAACCCGGCCGTGACCATCGAGAGCGCGCCGGCCACCAGCCATCCGAGCTGCTGGCCTCGCCGGATTCCGGAGCTGTGCATGGTGTTACCCCTCTCCGTTCCCATGGTCGATCCCATGACCGGTGCGCATCAGGGTCGAACGACCCCGATGTGCGCGCGCGGCGGCTACGAGCGGGTAGGTTCGTGCCTCGGCCCGACTCCCGCCGCGTCGACGGTGACCTGATCAATTCGCTTGGCGCCGCGGTCTCGAGCATCTAGCGTCGCTTCCTCCAGTCGTACGGGGCACGTGTCCCTGCTGTGCCGTCGAGTGAGGAATCGGAGCTGCGGAGCCAATGACCGCCCACCTCGCCGCACTGATCGTCGACGCAAACGATCCCCCTGCTCTGGCGGCCTTCTGGGCCGGCGTCCTCGCTCGGGACATGATCGACGACCCTGACGGCGGTCTCGCGCTCCTGCCGAGCGACGACACCGGGTTCCGCATCGAGTTCGTCCCGACGCAGAAGGAGAAATCCGGTCCGAACCAGATGCACTTCGACCTGACCAGCGCGTCCCTCGAGGACCAGCAACAGACGGTGGCGAGGGCACTCGGACTCGGCGCCCGGCACATCGACATCGGTCAGGGGCCGGACGCGGAGCATGTGGTGCTCGCCGACCCCGAGGGCAACGAGTTCTGCGTCATCGAGCCAGGCAACAACTTCCTCGCCGGTTGCGGATTCATCGGAGCGCTCTCGTCGGACGGTTCGCAGGAGGTCGGGTACTTCTGGTCGCAGGCGCTGGGCTGGCCGTTGGTGTGGGACCAGGATCAGGAGACCGCGATCCAGTCACCGCGCGGCGGCTCGAAGATCAGCTGGGGCGGTCCACCGGTGGGACCGAAGACCGGAAAGAACCGGCTGCATGTCGACATCGCCCCACCGGTCGACGGAGATCAGCAAGCGGAGGTCGAGCGTCTGGTGTCGCTCGGCGCGACGCGCATCGACATCGGCCAGGGCCAGGTCAGCTGGGTCGTCATGGCCGATCCCGACGGCAACGAGTTCTGTGTGCTGACCCCGCGCTAGCGCGACCGGCTCCCCAGGGTGCAGATTGATGCCGTCGGCCTGCGTTGGCCATTCGATTGAAGAGCATCCGTCCGTTCCCCAGTCCCGTGGAGTCCTCTGTGCAGGAGCTCGTGGTCGCGAACTTCGTGTCCCTCGACGGAGTCATTCAATCCGTACTGTCGGCGCATGAGGACACGGAAGGCGGGTTCAAGCAGGGAGGTTGGGTCTCACAAGCCATGGACAGTGACGTCGCCGACTTCATGAGCGCCACCACGATCGCTGCCGGAGCGATGCTGCTCGGCCGCAAGACCTATGCGGGCTTCGCGAAGGTCTGGCCGTCCGCGAGCGCGAACGAGCCGGCCGTGGCGGCGATGAACCGCATGCCGAAGTACGTTGCCTCGCGCTCGATAGCGTCTTTCGACTGGAACAACACACATCTGCTCGGGCCCGATCTCGAGCAGCACGTGCGGCAGCTCAAAGTGACGGTCCCCGACGGCGAGATCGTCGTCTTCGGCAGCGCTGATCTGGTGCGGACACTGGCTGGCCTCGACCTCGTCGACGAGTACCGGCTCCTGATCTTCCCGCTCGTCCTCGGCAGCGGTAAGCGCATGTTCGCCGAAGGGACCAAACCGGTCAGGCTCGTGCTGGTGTCATCCTCGATGACGCGGACTGGCGTAGTGATCAACACCTATGTCCCGGCGCGGACCGGCTGACGAGTAGGTCGCTCGATGTCGTAGAGCGCAAAAGGGGCGTCGTCTCGCACCTCATCGGAGCCCTCGACCAAACCCGGTGCGTGAATGAGCTTGACGAACCGCATGTCCAGCCGTCTAATCACGGCTCGCGACGCGTGGTTGTGAGCCTCGGTGTAGGCGACGATCTCGTCGGAGCCCAGCACGTCGAAGCCGAACCGTAGACCGGCCCGGCCGATCTCGGTGGCGAATCCCTGCCCACGCATCTGATCGCGAAGTGCCCAGCCGAGTTCGAGTCGAGGTCGTTCGTCGACGACGGAGAGGCTGAGGCCGCCGCGTCCGACGAGCGCTCCGTCGGATCGACGGTGAGCGATCCACTTACCCACCTGGTCGCGCGACCATCGACCCTGCATGTCGACAGCGAAGCGACGTGCTTGCGCTTCCGACCAGGCGCCAGCATTCCAGTAGGCCACGTTCGGATCGGCGTGCAGCTCGACGAGCTCGGGTGTGTGCTCCGGCCCGATAGGCGTCAGGACCAGCCGGTCGGTCGTCACCTCCACGACGATCAGTATGAAGTGTCAACGTGACCGGAGCGGTCGCTGACGGTGGGTGGCCTGTCAGTACACCCCAGCCCCGGGCAGCACGCGCCGACACGATCGGCGGTTGGATGGTGGTCCAGGGTGCCACACGCCCGGTCGGCTGACCGACACGGAGGAAGCCGAGGTCGCACGAACGCGCTCTGGGATCTCGAGGCCGCTGGATCCCAGAGCGCGTTCGTGCATGGTCGTTCTCCTGAACGGCAGGAGATGATCGCTTCGCTGCACGCCGCCGCCGAACGCGGCGTGACCTTCTTCGACACCGCAGAGATCTACGGCCCCCACGCGAACGAGGAACTGGTCGGCGAAGCGCTCGCACCATTCCACGACCGGGTGGTCATCGCCACTAAGTTCGCCGCCGACATCGATCCCACGGACCATAGGCCGCGCGGTCGGATGCTGACCCCCGATGAGCTGCCACGGGTCGTGGAGGGATCGCTACAACGCCTTGGCGTCGAGGCCATCGACCTCTATTACCAGCACAGGATCAATCCCGACGTTCCTGTCGAAGAGTTCGCCGGCGCGGTTTAGGAGCTGATCGAGGCAGGCAAGGTCAAGCACGACGGCATGTCCGAGGCGGCCGCGGGCACCATCTGCCGGACTCACGCAGTCCAGTCGGTGACCGCGGTCCAGAGCGAGACTCGCTTCGACGCACCTACGCGGATAGCTTGCTGGTATGGAGATCCGCGTGGGCGACGTTACGGTCCACTACGCCGAGCACGGGTCCGGCCGGCCCGTCCTGACACTCCACGGCGCGGGCGTCGACCACCGCGAGGCCGAGGCCTGCTTCGAGCCGGCCCTCGCCGGCGTTCCGGGGTTGCGGCGGATCTACCCGGACCTTCCTGGAATGGGCGGGACGATCGCACCCGACACGATGCGCAGCGCCGATGACGTCCTCGACATGCTGCTCGAGTTCGCCGACGCGGTGAGTGACGGGGAGGCGCTGCTCCTGATCGGCCACTCGGCCGGCGCCTACTACGCGCAGGCGCTGGCGGCCAGGCGCCCGGCGCAGGTCGCCGGGCTGGCGCTCGTGTGTCCGTTGCTGCCGGGACTGCGCGACATCCCGGCCCATCGTGTGGTCGATGGGCCGGGAGACATCGGTGACCACGAGTTCCGCAGCTACTTCGTGATCCAGACGCCGGAGATGCTCGACAGGTACGAGCGGTATGTCGCGCCGGGTGCCCGACTCGTCGACGAGGCAGCGCTCGACCGAATCGGCGAACGATGGATGCTCACCCCGGCGTCCGGGCCGGCCTACACGGGCCCGACCGTGGTCGTGGCCGGGCGGCTGGACTCCACGGTCGGTTATGCCGCCGCCACCGACCTCGTCGATGACTATCCGCACGCGTCTTTTGCGGTGCTGGACGATGCGGGACACGCGTTGCCTCACGAACAACCGGACATCCTGCGCGCCCTCGTCATCGATTGGCTCGTGCGAATCGAACGGTCGGGCTGAACTGTCCACCTGGGCAGCGAAATCATGGGGTGGTGGCGATGCTGACGGTGGCCCAACGCGACGAGTTCGCGCGAGCCGGGCTCCTGCGCTTGGCCGGCGCCATCGACGTCGCCGACGCGCACGCGATGGCGGATCGCATCTGGTCGTTCCTGGCGGACCGGGCCGGAGTCGATCGCGCTGATCCCGCTACCTGGACGGTGGCCCGGCCGACCGGGTTCCAAGCGGTCACGCATACCGGCGGCCTCGACCCGATGTGGAGCACACCGGTGCGCAGCGCGATCGAGGACCTGATCGGCACGGGCGACGTCCATCGCGAACGACCTCGGGTGCTGATGACGTTTCCCGACAGTGACGGACCTTGGGTCGTCCCCCCGGCCGGGTGGCACTTCGATTACGTCCCGCTGCAGCCGGAGCCGGGTCTGCGCGCCCTGCAGGTCTTCGTTCTCCTCGACGAGGTGTTGCCCGGCGGCGGTGGAACCGTTGTCCTCACCGGATCGCATCGATTGGTCCGCAGGTACGTCTCCGACACCGGGCTGGAGCCGCGCCCGAAGCTGGTACGCGGGTACCTGTCATCTCTCGAACCCTGGTTGGAGCAGCTGTGGAGCGTCGGACCGCGCGACGGGCACCGGGCCGCTGGTGAACGACCGACCCCCGACGGTGTTGGCGTCGATGGCGTGCCACTGCGCGTCGTCGAGGCGGCCGGAGCCGCGGGTGATGTCTACCTGATGCACTCGGACTGCTTCCACGCGGCCGCGCCGAACACGCGTTGCGTTCCGCGGATGATGGCCACGAGCGTCGTGAACCGACGGACGCACCGGTCAGCGACAAGGTGACAAGGAGTTCCATGGAGTACACGGTTCGCCCGCTCGACACATCGACGTGGGATGCCTTCGCCGAGCTCGTCGACCGCAACGGCGGTGTGATGGGCGGTTGCTGGTGCCAGAACCCGCATCGAGATCCCGGCCTCGAAACGCCCACGGCGAAACGCGCGGCCAAGGAGGCGCGAGTCCGATCGGGGCGGGCCCACGCCGCACTCGTGTTCGATGCCAACGGTCTGGCGCAGGGCTGGGCGCAGTACGGCAGCCCCGAGGAGCTGCCGTCGCTGACTCACCGACGGGCTTACGACGAGGACCCTCCGCCGGCCGCGGACTGGCGCATCATCTGCGTCTTCGTCGACAAGCGGCACCGCCGTCGGGGCGTCGCGGCGGCGGCAATCGAAGGAGCGGTGAACCTCATCGCGCACGCGGGCGGCGGTCGCGTCGAAGCCGTTTCCCAGGCCGCCTCGGGCCGCAGGTCCGTTCCCTACCTGTTTTCCGCGACCGTCGAACTGTTCGAGCAGAACGGGTTCCAGCGCATCCGCCAGGTCGGGAGACACTCGTGGATCCTCGGACGCGTGCTCGATCCGGCCTAGCGCACACCCGGTCGAATCAGTCGGCCAGCGGTTGATAACTCACCTTCACGACGCCGTTGTCGTACGGCGCGGCTGAGATCAGCCGCATTCGGATCGGCAGCTCACCGGGGTGGAAGGGACGTATACCGTCACCCCAGACCACGGGGTGAAGCCAGAAACGCAACTCGTCGACGAGTCCCCGGTGCGCAAGGAGATTGGCCAGCTTTCCGCAGCCGTAGGAGATCAGGGTGCCCGGATGCTCCGCCTTCGCCGCCGCCACCGCCGCCGCCGTATCGGGACCGAGCAGTTCTGCGTTCCAGGCCAGCGGTCCGGCCAGGGTCCTCGAGGCGACGTATTTCGGCATCGGATTGATGAGATCCGCGTAGGTCCCCGACGCCGACGGCCAGAACGTGGAGAAATGCTGATAGGTCTCGCGGCCGAGGAGCACCGCGTCGGCGGCCCGCGATTCCTCGACTCCGTGGTGTTCGGCGTCGCCCTGCTCGTCAAACCAGCCCTCGAGCTGGTCCATGACGGAGTCCATCGTCATCTGTACCGACACGATCAACCTGCCCATCGGGGCCTCCCACCCTCGTGTGGCGACAACCTCTGTGCCACCGGATTGTCCACCCGGCTGACGACCTGGCGGGCTCCGGAAACTCATCGGTCGCCGATCGCCGTGGGCGCCGCCACACGCTGAGCTGTCAGGATCTGGCCGTGCGCTCCTCGCATGACGTGACGGCCACGCGGGTAATTCCAGTGACGGCAAACGGTTCTGCGCGGGAGGTCGGGATGACGGACACGGTTTCACAATCTGAACTGGCGGATGCTCAGCGCAATGCGGCAGAGCGCTTCGCGCACGTGAGCAAGGCCGCGGAGCTGGCCGCGAAGCTGGCGCCGCGCGGTCGACGCGCCAGCGCCTTCGCCAAGGTGATGATGGACAACGGTTATCCAGAACTCGACATGGACGAGGTGCGCCGGATCGTCGGCGACTGAGATCCGCTGGTGCGGGCGGATCACCTGACCGGCGGCTGGAAACCCTGGGACGGATCAACCGTCGGATCATCGCTGGCACCGTCACGGATGCGATCGGCGATGCGGCCGGCGACGTCGTGCAACGCGCCCACCTGCTCAGCGGTCAAGGGATCGAGAACGTATCGCCGAACCGCTCGAATGTGGCCCGGGGCGGCATGAACGACCTTTGCCCAGCCGGCATCGGTGAGCATGGCGATGGTGTATCGGCCGTTGGCCGCATCCGGTGCGCGTCGAACGAAGCCGCGTTCCTCCAGGCGCTTGACCACATTGGACAGGCGGGACATCGATCCGCGCGCCAACTGGGCGAGTTCACTCATCCGCATCTGGTGATCGGGAAACATCGACAACCACGACAGCACCATGTAGTCGAAGAGCCCGAGATCGGCATCCCGTTGCAGTTGGGCCTCGAGGAGCCCGGGTAACTGCAGGGCGATGGTCGCCACCCCGAGCCAGGTGTCTTGCTCCCGCCTCGAGAGCCAGGGCGTGTCGTCGTCAGCGGGCCCCGAGCTTGGTTCGCCGTCGGTTGCGGACATCCCGGCAGCGTACGGCGGCCTCGCCGAGCTCACCACCTTTGACTTCAAGCTTGAAGTCGGCCATGCTTACTTCAAGCTTGAAGTCGCTAGGCGGCAGGCTCACCCATGTCAGGAGAGAACTCAGATGACCCTGTTCCGACTGGACGCCAGCATCCGTGTGGAGGGCTCCGCGAGCCGCGAGATCGCCGACATCGTCGTCGACGAGTGGCTGGCGGCTCACCCCGGCGATGTGATCGAGAGTCGACACATCGGCGTGGACGTCCTGCCGGCCGACGCCTGGCCGCGGGCCGTCAGCGCCATGTACGTGCCCGAAGCCGACCGAAGCCCCGAGCAGAAGTCCGCTGTGGCGTTGGCCGCGGCGCTGCTCGATGAACTGCTCGGCGCCGATGCCATCGTGCTGGCCGTTCCGCTCTACAACTTCGGCGTATCTCAGCACATGAAAAGCTGGATCGATCTGATCATCACCGACCCCCGTGCGGGCGCCGGGATGCCGGCACCGTTGGCCGGCAAGAACGTTGTGTTGTGCACCGTGCGTGGGGGCGCCTACGGTGCCGGCACCCCACGCGAGGGCTGGGATCATTCGACCGACTACCTGCGGCGAATCATTGCCGGAGTGTGGGGTGCCGAACTGACCGTGGTCGAGCGCGAATTCACCCTGGTCGGTATCAATCCCGCCCTGGACGGTTTCAAAGACATGGCCGCCGCGATGCACCAGGAAGCGCTGGCCGCCGCTCAGCAGGCCGGCAAAGCCCTGGCTGTCATCGGCTGAACGCAACTGCAGTTCCTTCACTCGGCGTTCGATCGTCGATTCAGCGTCCGTTTCGTCAGGGAAGTCGGCGGTTCTCGAGGTCACGCAATTGAGGCACTGGCAGAAGCCATCGCGATCATTCGCGCTGTCTGATGGCCGTGGTCGACTCCGCTGATCGCGAAGAGGTGATCTCGGCACTGCAACCGCTCGCCGAGATCGCGCCGCTGCTGGGTCAGGACGTGCGGCTTCAGCAGTTTAAGGACCTGATGGTCGCGTCGACCGGGCCTCAGCACGGATACGGCGAGCCGGTATCCCGGTCGATGCTCGTGGAGCACTTCACGTCGGAGTTCGCTCGCGATATCGGCATCCTGCTCGGATCGGGGGCGGTCGGCGTGCTCAGCGTCCGTTCGGTGGGCGGGGCCGTCGCGGACGTCGCTTCGGATGCGACCGCCTACGCGGGCCGGAATGCGAACTTCGCTGTGGTGGCACTGGCATCACGCGAAGCGACCCTCGACGCAGCCTGGGCGCCGGTCGAACGTCACGCAGTGGGTTCGTACGTCAGCTTCGAATCCCAACTCGACGCGCGACGGTTGAGGCTGGCCTTTCCCCCCGGCCGCCCTCGAGCGGTTGCAGTCAGTCAAGCGGCGCATCGACCCCGACAACGTGTTTCGCGACAACGTCGATCTCGGGAGGCTCGATGTCGTCTGGGCCCGCATCGACCGACGAGCGGAGTCAGTGGTGACCCTGCCGGCCGAGGGTCTCTTCGGGGGTCGCTCCGGGTCGCGTCCACTGCGGCGTCGGGCGGCCGGTCGGTCCCCAGGTGGCGTTGCCGTCGACGTCCGTGCGCCAATACCAGCAGGCGTGGTTTCCCGCGGGTCGGCCCGCCGGCTTGTCCTCCCACTCCTCACCCCGGCCGTTGGGTGTCATGTCGAGCAGAGCGAAGGAGGAGCTGGCCACCTCGTTGCCGCGGCCCGTCGTCTCGTAGGTCAGGAAGACCCGGTCGCCCTGGCGCAGGAAGACGCGGAGGTAGCCCATCTCACCGCCGATCGGGGCGTCCACGTCGCGCACCGAATACCACGACTGGGTGTAGCCCATGAACTCGACGTAGGCGGCCACCTCGTCCCACTTTCCGACGGTCAGGACCGCGAACGAGACACCCCGCGCGTTGAGATAGACGGCGTCCTTCAGCTGCCAGGCCGCGGTGGTGCAGCCCTCGCACTGGCCCTGAGGTGGCGCGCCGTCGTGCCACATGTGCTGGTAGACGACGAGCTCGTCGCGGCCCTCGAACAGATCCAGGAAGGGGACCGGGCCGTCGGGTCCGACGACCTCGGTCTTCCCGTCGATCTCCACCATCGGCAGCCGCCGGCGGGCCGCGGCGATCGCGTCGCCCTCGTGGGTGTGGGCCTTCTCGCGGATCAGCAGCTCGTCGCGGGCGGTCTGCCAGGTCGCGAGGTCGACGACAGCCGGGCTGCCGAGCTGCGCGGTGGACGGGTCGTCCGCCCTGTTCGTGGTTGTCATGGTTGTCCTCCGGAGTGTCTCGTGCCGGTGATCGTCGTACGCGATCACCGACGATCGCTTCAACAGACTCTCGACCCCGCCGGAACTCATCGCCACGGGCGAATATCGATTGTGCATAGAGTCCTGCGCATGCCGGATCAGCCGTACGAGCTCGAATCCGAAATAGCGCAGGCGGCGACCGAGCTGGGCGTTCCCGGCGTCGCGGTGGGAGTCGATCACGGCGGCGAGCGGGAGATCGTCACGTACGGCGTCACCAGCAACGAGCACGGCCAGCCGGTCGACGAGGCGACCTTGTTCCAGATCGGCTCGACGGCCAAGACCTTCACCGCCACGGCGATCATGGTCCTGGTCGATCAGGGACTCGTCGAGCTCGACCGGCCGGTACTGACCTACGTCCCCGAACTGCGGCTGGACGACGAGGGCACCGCGGCGACCCTCACGGTCGGCCAACTGCTCAATCACACAGCGGGCTTGGACGGTGGCGACTCCTGGACCGACACCGGCGAGGGCGACGATGCACTCGAACACGCCGTTGCGTTGCTCGCCGACATGCCGCAGCAGTTCGCCGCGGGGACAGGTGCGTCCTACAACAACGCGGCCTTCGTTCTCGCGGGGCGCGTGATCGAGAAGGTGACAGGCGAGACCTACGAGCGGGCACTGGCCCGGCTGGTCCTCGACCCGCTCGGGCTGCACCAGACGATGACATCGCTGAACGAGATCATGACGCAGCCGTTCGCGGTCGGCCACCGCCCGAACGGCTCGACCGACCAGTCGGTATCGGTGTGCCGGCCGTGGAGCGATCCGCGCGGCTACCTGCCCGCCGGGGCACGGCTGGCTTCGAGCATCGGCGACCAGCTGACCTGGGCGCGGTTCCAGCTGGGCGACGGCCGGGCACCCGACGGCAGCCGACTCCTGTCCGAGCAAGGGTTTCGGGTCATGCACGCGCCGACGACGATCCACGAGGTGATGCCCGGGATCGGGGTCGGTATCGCGTGGATGCTCCGCGAAATCGACGGTGTGCGGCTGGTCGAACACCACGGTGACGTCTCGGGTCAGCACTCGACGGTCACCGTGATCCCCGAGCGGGACAGCGCTATCGTCGTCCTGACGAACTCCAGCCCGACCGGCCGGGAGCTGGCGGAGCGCGTCGTGCGCAAGACCCTGGAAGCGAGGTTCGGACTGGTCGAACGGGCGCCCGAGGCGCTCCTGCTCGGTCCGGACGAGCTGGCGCCTTACACCGGGACCTACCACACCGAAGGCATCGAGCTGCGCGTCGTCGTCGCCGACGGCAGCGGATTGGTCATCTGGGGCACGCTGTCCGACGACGACGCTCCCGGTGAGACGCTCGAGTTCCCGATCAGCATGCTGGCCGACGAACGATTCCTCGTCGTCGACGGTCCGTTCACCGGCATGCCGGGAAAGTTCGTCCGTGCGGACGGCGTAGTAATCGCGGTGCAGCACGTCGGCCGGCTGGTTCCACGGGCACCGACTCCCTCCTGATCACCATCGACGTGGACCTCCACGGGTTGACAGTGACCCGGGAACGGTCGACGTTGATCGGAAGCAGTCACGGTCTCGAGGAGGACGACGATGCGCAAGGTGGTGCACTTCGAGATCCCGGCGGATGACCTCGATCGGGCGAAGGCTTTCTACGGCTCGGTTTTCGACTGGGACCTTCAGACGATGGCAATGGCTGACGGGGACGACTACACGTCCGTCGTGACCACGCCGGTCGATGAGCAGACGTACGCGCCGACCGAGCCGGGCTCGATCAACGGCGGCATGAGGCAGCGCGACCAACGGACGCCGTCGCCGGTGATCACCATCGACGTGGACTCGATCGACGACGCGCTCAGGGCGGTCGAGACCAGTGGCGGCAGCACGGTCACGGCCAGGACCGCGATACCCGGCATGGGCGCGTTCGCGTACTTCAAGGATTCCGAGGGCAACGTGATGGGGCTATGGGAGACGACTCCATAGGACGTCGCATCGTGCGGGCTCAGTCGAAAACCGACCAGCAGATGTCGTTGCGCGCCCGTTGGTCATCCAGGACGAGGTCGCGGATCGCGTCTGGGAGCTGGTCGCGCTGCCACTGGCACTCGAGCCGCCCGACGGCGTCGCTCCGGTCGTCCGGCGCGGCCGCCGCCTTGATCGCGTAGGCGGCCGCGCCGAGGTCATGCGCGGCGACGTGGGCGACGGCCCCGGTCTGACCGGCTGCGTACGCGGCGTGCCGTGCTGCCCCGCCGAGGTTTCTCGCTGCTCCCATCGCGTGGCCGCCGAACGCGCGAGCGTCCATCATGGTGACCTCGCCACGCACCCAGGCCCGGGCATGCTCGATCGCCCGGCGCGGTCGGGTGTCGGCGGGCTGCGCCGATTCGAAGAGGCCGAGGACGTGCTCTGCACACGAGGCGGCCCAGAGCGCGAGAAGACGGTGATCTGCGTCGGTGAGCGTCCCGCCTCGGCGGATCGTCACGAGACGGGGGTCCCGGATCTTCGACAGGATCATCGGATCGCAGTGACGTAGGAGCTCAATCCGCCCGCCCCCGTTGAGGAATCAGCTCCCAGATCCCCACGACGTTACCCGACGGGTCGCGGAAGGCCGCGACCCACAGGTTACCTTCGGCGTACTTCGGCTTCACGATCTCCCCGCCCTCCTTCTCGACGGTGCGCAGTGCATCGTCGAAGCCGTCGACGTAGACGAATGGACGCGGGCCGGCCTCGCCGGACGGTGCGCGATCGCGGACGAAGTGTCCGATGACGTGTCCCGACCCGTCGCTGAAGCTGCTGCGGTTCTCGCCGCGGATCTCCCAACCGAACACCGCTTCGTAGAAGTCCGCCAGAGCAGCTACGTCGGTGGCGGGGAGTTCGAGGTAGGAGACCGAACGGTCCCGGAACACACTGACCGCACCCCCTGAGGCGGTGTCGTTCGAATCGTCGTCGGTGGTGTCGGTCGTCGGCTCGGCCACGGCAGCACTCCCTATCGGTCGATTTCGCAGAAATTACCACCGCTCGAGGTCGAGGGATCAGTCGTCGACATGCAGCCTTCTGCGTTCGAGCGATGTGCGCATCTGACCGAGCCACTGGTTGCCTAGCTGTCTCCCCGCAGGGAGTTGATCGTCTCGATCCCAGCGCCACGTGGTGACCATCGCGAGCACCAGGATTCGGCAGTCGCGCAGTAGAGCGTGATCGATACCCGGATAGTGCACACCGACGTCCGCGGGCGCATGGGCGACGTCGAACTCGACGGGTCCGCGGCAACACGTCTCGAGGTCGATGAACAACGGACCTAACGTCGTGGCGAGCACGTTGCCCGGGTGCGGCTCACCATGCAGCAGCTGCTCACCGGAGTGCTCGACGATCACCGATCTCAGGTCTCGCAACGTGTCGCCGAGCAGCACGCGGTCCGCGTCGACGAGCGCTGGAGTGCGGTCGCGGCTCGCCACGAGGTCTTGCGCAGACTGAACGCGATCCGTGAAATGCGGAGTCGCGTAGTCGAGGGTGCGCATGCCGGCATGCAGCTGTTCGAGCGCCATGGCGTAGTCGGCGGGTGGAATCTCTCCCGACGTGGCGGGTCCGTAGTAGGTCCACAACGTCACCACGAAACCATCGCGCACGTAGACCCTGGGCTCCACTCGAGGCTCGAGAACGGCCACCGGGCACCCGGACCCGGCGAGCAGTTGCGCAAGGTCGACCTCGAACTGTGCGACCTGGGCCGCAACCGGCGCGACCCTCGCCAGCACGTCACACGGCAGCAGCCGCACCGCGAGCCGGTTCGATTTCTGGAGCACGACCGCGTCATCGACACTCAGATGGAGGGAGGTGGCGATCGACATGGCTGCTGCCACCGCACGCCGAACCTCCGATGTCCGCACCGAAGCGACGATAGGTCGAGCAGTCCGACCCTGCATGCGTGATTCCCCACCCACCGCGATTGCGTCAGTGCCTTCGTCGGCGAGTGCGTCCATGGTCAAGGCAGCCGACTGAGGGGGGCGGCCCGAACCTCGAAGCCTCCCGTATGGGCGATCGTCACCGCCACGGGCACCGGCGCGCCAGCCATTAACCTCAGGGTCGGGCGATAGCGTGCTCCGATGCCCGTCAGCGATCTGACTCATGACGAACTCCACAGGATCTACGGACCTTGGCTCCCGAGGACACCAAAGGACGTGGCGCTCCTGTTCGACGGCTACCAGGGTCGATGGTGGATCGCCGGCGGCTGGGCACTCGAAGCGTTCACAGGTGTGAGCCGACCGCACGACGATCTTGACCCCAGCATTCCACGGCACGATCTTCCAGGGCTTCGCCGCTTTCTGGCTGGGAGGATCGACCTCTGGGCGGCAGACCAGGAAACCCTTCGAATCCTGCTTCCGGCCGACGTCGATCGCGATTCGCTCGCGGACACTTGTGAAAACGTCTGGGCGCGCAGCAGCGGGGGTGAGCCGTGGCAGTACGACATCATCCTGATGGATGTCACCGATGACACGTGGCTGTTCAAGCGGGACTCACGAATCAGGCGCCCGGTCGACGACATCGTGTGGTCAAGGGACGGAATTCCGTACCTGCGGCCGGAAGTGCAGTTGTTGCACAAGGCCAATGGGAGCAGGCCGAAAGATGAATCCGACTTCGCTGCGACGTGGCCGCTGTTGGAGCCGGCGGACCGACGTTGGCTGCGTGAAGCCATCGAGCTGGCCCATCCAGCACACCGCTGGCTCGGTGTGTTGTGACGCGGTACTACTCCTGAGGTGATACCGCAGCTTCGCCATCCGCTACCCGCCCGCGCCCGGGCGTGGGTCGATTCGCTCGCGCCCCATGCGGTCGCCGACGTCACGCCGATCGGCGGCGGCATGACGAACACCAAGTGGGTCGTGCACCTGGTCGATGAGGGCCCACTGGTGATCCGGTGGTCCGATCCCCATGAGTGGGGCGACACCGGCCGCGAGCACGTCCGACGGGAAGCACTCGCGTGTCGGCTCCTCGCCGGCTCCGGCCTTCCGGTCCCCGAATTGCTCGGCTCCGACCTCGACGGCACGACGGCCGGCGGCCCCGCGAACCTGATGACCTGGCTGCCCGGCCGCGTGCGTCTGGATCGTCTGGGACCGGCTGCGATCACGAACTGGGCGCGGCTGGCGGTTGCGGTGCACGAGCAACCCGTGCCCGCGGACCGATGGCCGCCGGCGTTCACCTTTCGAGGATCCGCTGAGCCTGCGGTTCCGACCTGGGTACGCTGGCCCAGCCGGTGGAGGCGGGCGATCGACATCTTGAACGCCGGCCCGCCGTCGACGTCGCAAGGGCTGCTCCACCGTGATTTCCACCTCGATAACACGCTGTGGCAGGGCGACGGTGTGTCCGGGCTGGTCGATTGGGCGGAGGCGTCCTGGGGTCCATCCGACCTCGACGTCGCGCACGCATGTTCGGACTTCGCGATGTTGCACACAACGGCAGACGGCGAGGCCTTCCGGAGGGCCTACCTCGAACAGGGTGGGCGGCTCGACCCTGATCCGGACGCGGCCCGCTTCTGGATCGTCAGCGACATCCTCGGTTTCCTCCGGACCCGGCTCACATCCTCGCTGCTGTGGGTGCCGGCCGCCCGGACCTGTCCCCTGAAGTCGTCCGACAGGGCTTGGAAGACCTGCTTGTACAGACACTCGCCTGATCTGGATGGGAGGCTCACACCGCCTCATCCCTGGCCCATGGTACTCAGTCGTCGCGCGGGTCGGCAGCTGAAACTAATTGCGTTAGCTTTACTCCTAACCAAGTAAGCCAACTCCCGGAGGACACCATGACCGAGCACTTGAACGTCGGCGCCAACGTCATCGCCTACGACGTGGCTGGTGACGGTCCACTCGTCGTCCTAGCGCACGGCATCGGCGACAGCCGGCACTCCTACCGTTTCGTCGCTCCAGCCCTCACGGCCGCGGGTTACCGCGTTGCCAACGTCGACATCCGCGGCTGCGGTGACTCGAGTCTCGGTTGGAACGGTTACAGCCGCACCGACATCGCCGGCGACCTGGTCGCCATCGTCCGCCACCTCGGTGACGGTCCCGCCGTGATCATGGGTCAGTCGATCAGCGGTGGCGCCGCCACGATCGCCGCTGCCACCGCACCCGAGCGGATCGCCGGTCTCATCGAGCTGGCACCGTTCACCCGCGCCCAGTCGTTCGATCTCAGCGGCCTGCTGCAGGTCAAGCGTTATCGGAGCGGCACCTTGCATCTGGCGCGAACCCTGGTGATGGGAAGCGTGGCGAGCTGGAAGAAGTACCTCGACCTGGCGTACCCGACGAAGCCGTCGGACTGGCACGTCGAATCCGCACGCATCGACGCCAAGCTGAGCGAGCCCGGCCGGATGAAGGCGCTGCAGGCGATGTGTAGGTCCAAGCCCAGCGACGCGGGCGCGCAACTGCAGAATGTGCGCTGCCCCGTCCTGGTCATCGAGGGCAGCGCCGACCCGGACTGGGCCGACCCGCGGGCCGAGGGCGAACGGATCATCGCCGACCTACCCGACGGTCTCGGTGAGCTGGCTGTGCTCGAGGGTGTCGGTCACTACCCGCAGGCTCAGGCGCATGATCAACTGCTCGAACTCGCGCTACCGTTCCTGGCCAGAACGCTGCTGCAGCGTGCCTAGGTCGGGCCTGGCCACGGTCTCGGTCACCGAGGCCGGCGCTGTCCTGGCCGACGAGATCGGCTTCGGTCAGCTCAGCATGGGGCTGCTCGCCGAACGCCTCGGCGTCAAACCGCCCTCGCTCTACAACCACGTCGACGGCCTGCCCGACCTCGCGCACCGGATCGCCGTCCTGGCCACGATCGAACTCGGCGACGCCATCCGCGACGCCACTCAGGGTCGGGCCGGCAGCGACGCCCTCACCGCTGCGGCGCGGGCCATGCGCGCGTATGTGAAGCAACACCCTGGCCGGTACGCGGCCGGCAACAGTGTCCGACCGACCGGACCGGATGATCCGCTCACCTCGGCGATCAACCGGCTGCTCGGCTCGCTCTCGGCGGTGCTGCGCGGATACCGGTTGGACCCCAGCCAGGAGATCCACGCACTACGCATGGTTCGGAGCGCGCTGCACGGATTCGCAAGCCTGGAAAGCGAGGGCGGATTCCGGTTCGACACCGACGTCGAGGACAGCTTCACCTGGATGGTCGACCTCATCGACCGCGGGCTGCAGTCCGCTCAGGCTTCCTGAGCGACGTGGTCGGGTACCGGTGCCAACCGGCGTTCGAACCAGAGGTGGGCGAGGAGGACCACGGCCAGCGAGACCACCAGGGTCCGGCCGCTGACATTGGTGGCGAACAGGCCGAGCGACAACGGGATAGCGATCCCGGTGATGATCCGCGAGACCGTCCTCTGCAGATCCGCGCTGTGGCTGGCGACACCGGTGACCACGCCGAGGGTGAAGTAGGCCGCAATCGCCCCGCACAGCAGCCAGCGACCCGGGTCGGGCAGCGGATCGGAGCCGTGCTCGACCACCGACGAGAGCGATACGGCCACTGTGGCGACGACACCGGTGACCAGGCAGTGCAAGCCGAGGGCGGCGCGGGCCGGGATCCTGCCGGCGCGCAGGTGGGGCAGGCCGGCGTAGCCGAAGACGACGGACAGGCCGAACATGCCGGCCAGCAAGACGAACGACGCGATTCCCGTCGCCAACAGACCAACGCTGTACTGGACGTCGGCCGCAGCCTCGACCACCTGCACCACGGATTCGCCGAGCACGATGATCACGAAGAGTCCCAGTCGCTCGGAAAGGTGATCCGAATCGACCGACACCCCATGAATCGTCGGGCCCTCCCGGCCCGAGCCGGCACGCGCCCGGCGCTGACCCCGGCCGACGGTTGCGGCGGCGAGTTTCGCCTGCACCTGCGCGAGCATCTTGTAACCGGACAACACCAGCATCAGGAGCAGGTCGAGGCCGACGCCCGCCGCCCAGAGTGCGAGCTTCCACGGCTCGTCGACCCAGAGCGAGACGATCCAGGGCAGCAGGCCGGCGGAGTACTGCACCACCGGGAAGTCCAGCAGCACCTCTCCCCGTCGCCAGGACTGCGAACCGTAAACGCGGGTAGCGATGTAGGCGACGGTGAACACGGTCAGCGGTCGGCTGGTGTCGCCGTCTCCGAGCACGGTGTGCGCCACACCCGGCACCGACGCAGCCATCACCCCCAGGCCGAACATCCCAGTCATCAGCCGAATCACGTGGGTCTTCCCCGCAGCGATGTTGCTGTAGAGCGTGAATGTCGTCCACGACAGCCAGAACGCCAGGAACATCAGCGCATACAGACCCAGCGCCGCAGCGTCGAGGTCGGATCCGAGCACATGCGCCAGGGCAGCTACCGCCGCCACCGCTACGAGGTCGAAGAACAGCTCGGCCCAACTCGCGTGCCGCTCGATCCTCGTCTCTACCGACTCATCGGCAGTGTCCAGTTCTTTCACGTAGGCAGCCTAGTTACGCAACCCGCCCGCACCTGAATCGAGAAGTTGGCGCCAACTGACGTGTCACACCCGGGTCGGTAGTGAGCCCTGCGAGCGGACCGACAGCCCCCGGTTCTGCGAAGGCGCGGTCTGGCAGACTCACGATTTCACCCGCACCGACCCGAACCGATCGTCACAAGGAGTGCCATGGCCGCGCTGCCGCATGCACGCTACGAGGCTGTTCCACTGGTCAGCGTCCGACCGCAGGGCTGGCTACTGGAGTTTCTCCAGCGTCAATGCGCGGGCTTGTCCGGCCATCCGGAGGCAAGTGGCTATCCCCTCGACCGCAGCTTCTGGGATGACCCGGCGAAGCTGCCGCAGATCGCCGATCCGGCGATGGCATGGTGGCCGTACGAACAGACGGCGTACTGGGTCGACGGCGCACTCAAAGCCGGCTTCCTCGCCGAGGACGAGAACGTTCACCGCATGGCCCTCGCGCAGATCGAGGGTGCGATCGCGACCGCAGCTCCCGACGGCTTCATCGGGCCGGACATGTTCCGTGACGGCAACCGCTGGCCGTACCTCATGTTCTTTCGCGCGGTCCTCGCCGAGTACGGCATAACCGGCGACCGCCGACTCGTCGATGCACTGGTACGTCATTACCGGAGCACGCCGCACCCGATGGGGTTCGCACGAGACGTCTCCGGTGTCGAGATCCTGCTGTCCCTCTACGCCGAGACCGGCGAGCCCGATCTGCTGGAGATGGCGACCGACCTATACGCGCGATTCAATGCTCAGTCGAACGAGTACAACCGCGACATCTCCCTGGCCGGCATGCGTTCGGACCTACCCGTCACGAGTCATGGCGTCTCCTTCAACGAGATCGCGAAACTCGGGGCGCTGATGTACGCCGCAACCGGCGACCGCGACACCCTCGACGCAACGGTCCACGCCTACGCCAAGGTCGAGGCAGAGAACCTGCTGGCCGACGGCATGCACTCCGGCGCGGAGGCCATGAGCGGTAACCGTCCCCTGGAATCCCACGAGGCCTGCGGCATCACCGACTTCACCTGGTCGCTGGGTCACCTGCTGCAGATCACCGGAGATTCGCACTACGCCGACCAGCTCGAGCCTGTCATCTTCAACGCTCTTCCCGGGACCGTGACGAAGAACTTCACCGCACTGCAGTACTTCTCCTGCCCCAACCAGGTGATCGCCACCAACACGAGCAACCACAACCCGATGTCCCGCGGAGACAACCGGATGGAGTACCGCCCCGGGCATCCCGTGCAGTGCTGCACCGGAAACCTGCAGCGCGCCCTGCCCAACTATGTCGATCGCATGTGGATGCGCGGGCACGACGGCCGCGATGAAATCGTCGCCGCTCTGTTCGGCCCGAGTCGGATCCAGGTGCGGCTCGGTGACACGGCGGTGACCATCGAAGAACTCACCAGGTATCCCTTTGAACCCCACGTCGGCTTCACCGTCACTCCCGAACGTCGCGCCGCATTCGTGTTCACCGTGCGAATCCCCGGGTGGTGCAAGAACCCGGCCGTGACCGTCAACGACGAGCCGCTCGACACAGCGCCGACGCCTGGGAGATTCTGCCGGATCGAGCGCGAATGGCAGGCCGGTGACCGGGTCGACGTCGCGCTGCCGTTCGACCTGGTGCGCAGACGGTGGCCGGATGCTGGGATCAGTCTCGAACTGGGGCCGCTGACTCTGAGCCTGCCGATCGAGGGATGCGTGACGATCGACGACGAAAACGATTGGGAGCAGACCCCGCAGGAGTTCCGCCTGTCGGGCCCGCAGCCGCGGCTGCCTGAGTTCCCGGCGTACTCGATCGTGGCTGCCGGTCCCTGGGCCTACGCGCTCGAGGTCGATGACGCTTCCCTGGCTGACGATGCCGAGATCTCGTGGAGTGCGAGCACCCACTTTCCCCTCGACGTCGACACGCCAGCGGTGCGGGTCACAGTTTCGGCGCGACGTATACGGGACTGGGGCCCGGTCGAAACCGAACGGATCTCACGGCTGCTGCCCTCGTTCGACAACGGCCGCTTCCGGATGGTCGAACAGGACGTCGACGGACGGTTCACCCTGACCCCACCCCTCCCCGAGCCGGCGACACTCCCGGACCGGCTCTCGGCTGACGTCGAACGCATCGAGCTGGTCCCGTACGGGAACACCCTCCTCCGCCTGACTGTCTTTCCCGAAGCAGGTGAAAAGAAAGCTGGCACCGTCGGTTAGGCCTGCCGAGTAGTACGGGCGGCATCCGACGAGACGCCGCAGGTCCCGCCGTCGACCCCGGCGTTCTGTGCCACCTATCGCAAGAGAAGGTTTCATGTCTGAACCTCCATCTCCTGACCTGCGGCAGATTTCTCGCCTGTTGACCGCACGCTTCGGTTCGAGCGTTCGCGACGTCACTCCGTTGGGCACCGGAAAGTGGTCGCGTGCGTTCTCCTTCGACAATGACGACGGCTCGTTGGTCATACGTTTCGGCGATCACGATGAAGACTTCGCGAAAGACCGCATCGCCGCCTCATGGCAACAGCCGGGGTTGCCTGTGCCGAGATTCATCGAGATGGGCGAAGCGTTCGGCACTTTCTACGCGATCACACAACGAGCCGGTGGAGTGTTCCTGGATTTGCTCGGCCGCGACGAAGTAGGTGCCGTCATGCCGTCCCTGTTCCGAGTCCTCGACGCCGTGCGACGAGTTCCCGTTGCCGAGGCCGCCGGCTTCGGCGTGTGGGATCGCACTGGCGTCGGCGATCACGGTTCATGGAAAGACGCGCTACTAGCAGTCGAAGCCAGACGGCCGAATATCGCCGGATGGCGGCGGTACCTAGCCGAGTGGCCTGATTGCGAGCGGGCATTCGATCAGGGCCTAGCCCGTCTACACGTTCTGGCCGATCTGGTGCCATCGGGACAAGACGTCATCCATCGCGATTGGGTCAACCGGAACGTCCTGGTGACGGATGCGCAGGTCACCTCCGTGTTCGACTGGGGCTCTTCGATGTACGGCGACCACCTCTATGACGTTGCCTGGTTGACGTTCTGCGCGTCGTACACCGTCGGCTTCGACCGGCTCGAGACACATCGCGTGGCCCGACAGCACTATGGCGACGACGGCATCGATCCGGACGACTTCGACACGCGGATCAACTGCTATGAGCTCCATATCGCCCTGGGCGCGTTGACGTACCGGGCGTTCTTGGGAGACGAGGCCGATACGCGATCGTTCGCCAGGCAGATCCAAGCACTCTCGACCCAGGACGGCGCCCCGACCCGGTTCCCCTGGTGAAGCGCGCCGCCGGCGTCACGAGGTTTGACCGGGTAATGGAGATCCACGCCAGCTGTCCCACAGCTGGGCGTAGTGCCCGGCGTGGTCGAGTAATTCTTGATGGGTGCCTGCCTCGGTGACCCGGCCAGCGTCCATGACGACGATCTGGTCGGCGTCGTGTGCGGTCTGCAGCCGGTGGGCGATGGCGACGACGGTACGACCGGTGAGGATGGCCGAGAGCGCGCGTTCAGTGGCCCGCGCGGTCCGTGGGTCGAGTAGTGCGGTGGCCTCGTCGAGGATCACGGTGTGCGGGTCGGCGAGCACGACCCGGGCGAGGGCGATGTGTTGTGCCTGCCCACCGTCGATGCGTCTGCGGTCGGTGAGCTCGGTGTCGAGACCGTCGGGCAGGTCGTCGAGCCAGTGCGCTCCGACGGTGCGCAGCGCGGCCGCCAGCTGGTCGTCGGTGGCGCTCGGCGCGGCGAGAGCGAGGTTGTTGCGAAGAGAGTCGCGGAACACGTAGTGGTCCTGGGTCACCAGGACGACGTGCTCTCGCAAGGTTTCCGGTGACAGGCCGGCGATCGGGACGCCTCCGACGGTGGCGCTACCGGTCCGCGGGACGTCGACGCCGGCCATGAGTCGGCCCACGGTGGTCTTTCCGGCGCCCGACGTTCCGACGATCGCGAGCCGGCCACCGGGCTCGACGGTGAGCGAGACCGCGTGCAGCACGTCGTGGCCGGGCCGGTAGGCGTAGTTGACGTCGACGAGGGTGATCGTCTCGTCGACCGGCGCGGCCGGCATGACCTGCGGTGCGACAGCAGGAACGGCCGCAGCGAGCCCTTCGATCCGGGCGAACGATGCGCCGGCACTCTGCACGGTCTCGGTCCAGATGATCAAGGTGTCAAGTGGGGCTGAGAGTTGGCGAATGTAGAGCGCGGCGGCGACCACGATGCCCAACGGCAGGTCGCCGCGCAGGAACAGTGCCCCGCCGACAGCGACGACAGCGGCGACGGCCACTCCGTAGGAGGCGTCGATGGTGGGGAACAGCCGGCTGCGCAGACCGAGCGTTCGTCGCATCGTGGCTTCGGAATGGTCCAGCGCATCGGCCAGTGCGCGTCGGCGTTGTTCGTGCAGACCGAACGTCTCGATCGTGCGGGCGTAGTCAGTCGTCTCCGCGAGCACCGTGGCGGCGCTCGCGTTGCCGGCACTCTGGGCGAGGTAGGCCGCCCGGGCACGACGCAGATACCACCGCAACGCGAATCCGATCGCGGCCAGACCGGCGATGCCGCACAGCCCGAGGATCGGGCTGAGCCACACGAGGGCAGCGGCGATGATGACGGCCTGGATCAGGGCGAACACCACATCGGGGGCCGCGTTGCGGAGCACTGCGGCGACCGCCGCGACGTCGACGCTGCCGCGAGCGGCCAGATCCGCCGCCGGGATCGTCTCGGCACTGCGGCTGTCGAGATCCAACATGCGGTCCGTCACCTGCTCGCGCAGCCGGGCGGTGGTGCGTTCACCGAAGCGGTAGGCGACCAACCGGGCGAACCAGGCGAGCCCGAGCTGACCCAGTGCGGCCCCGACCAGCAGCAACCCGAGCCGGTCGATGACGGGAAGGCCCTGCCGATCCTGAACCGCGGTGATGATGCGGCCGACGACGAGCGGCGACACCAGCCCGGCAGCGGCGGCGGCGACACTGAGCAGCAGCGCGATCGTGAATGCGACCGGGTCCGCGCGCACGAGCCGACCGGCCGCCCGCCGCACCTGCGCCCGGTCGGCGACCGGCAGCGCCGGAGCCGTCGTCATCACGCGTCGGCCGCGTCGGCCGCGTCGGCCGCGTCGGCCGCGTTGCCGCGGACGACAAGACCGAGGTACCGCGGGTCGGTGAGGAGGTGTTGATGAGTGCCGCTCGCGACGACGTGGTCATCGACCACCAGGTGGACGTGACCGGCCTGCGTCAGTACCAGCGGTGACGTCGTGGTCACAACCGTTGTCGAACCCTGCCTGACGTTCCGGAGCCTTGCCGCGACGACGGCCTCCGTGTTGGCGTCCAGCGCCGAGGTCGGATCGACGGCGAGGAGCACCTCGGGGGCGGCGGCCACCGCACGCGCCAGTCGGACACGTTGGCGCTGGCCGCCGGACAGGTTGGTGCCGCCCGTCGTCAGCCGACCGTCCCACTCCCCGTCCAGGCCGGCGACGATGTCGTCGGCCGAGGCGACGTTGACCGCGCGCCGGACAACGTCGGTCGGGACGTCATCAAGGTTCTGGGCGTCCCCGCGGCCGGCGGACCGACCGGCGACGTTGCTGCTGAGCGTGCCGGCGAACAGGGCGTCGTCGTTGCCGGCGACCAGTAGCCGGGCACGAACCTCGTCGGCGGGCATCCGGGTCGTCGGTATCCCGCCCCAACGTCCACCGGGTTCCAGGCCGGCGAGTCGGTCGACGATGCTGCGGGCGTCGGCGTGCCGCGCGGTGACCACGGCGGTGAAGGACAGCGGTTCGACCCGGACGCCGGTCACGGTGTCGACCAGCGCCGCAGGACCTCCGGGGAGCGGTTCGGTGACCGGCTCGGCCCCGTCCGGGGTGAGCGCCAGGAAGTCGACCACCCGGCGAGCCGGAACCATCGCCTGGCTGAAGTCGGTGGCCGCTTCGATGAGCGACGTGACCGGGACGATCAAGACCGCCGCGTAGCCATAGACCGCGACCAGGTCCCCGATCGTGATCGCACCCGTCGCAGCCAGCCGGGCGGCCACCCAGACGACCACTGCCAGGTAGAGGGTCGGTAAGGCGATCGTCATCGCTTCGATCACGCTCACGACGGCGCCCACCCGGTAGCCCAGGTCACGCACCACTGCCGACTGCCGAACGAACCGCTCCCGGAACAGCGCTTTGCCGCCCAGGGCATTGAGCACCTGCAGACCGCCGGCTATGTCGAGGCTCTGGTCGGTCAACGCTGTTTGCTGCTCGCGGTACGGCGACAGCGCCCTGGTCAGGCGAGACAGCGCCGGACCGACGATCACGCCCAGCACCGGGACACCGACCAGGATGACCGCCGCCAACAACGTGGACACGTGCAGCAGCAGGACGGCTGTGATCGCATAGGTGACGACAGCGCCGACACCCGGCCCTGTTGCCGCCAGGCTCCTACCGATCACCCATGAATCGCTCAACCCGATCGCGGCGACCTCACCCGCTCGTTGCTGCCGGCCGAGCGTGTGGCCCAGCCTCATCGCCTGGTCACTGACGAGGCGGATCGTGCGGAAGGCGGCATCCATCCTGACCCAGGTCATCGTCCGGTGCCGCATGATCGACAGCCACGCCGTCACGCCTGCAACGACGACCAACACCGCCACCCAGAGGGCGAGCGTGTCCGCGCGGGCCGGCTGCAGGCCGTGATCGATGGCCATCCGCAGCGCATAGGGCGGGACCGTGAGACCGACCATCCACAGACTGCCGAAAATCGCGCCACGTACGACCCGGCCGCGTTGCCGGGCCACCAACCAGAACAGGTAATGCCACGGGCCGGCGACAACCGGCGGCCGCCAGTCCGCGGATCCGCCCGCAGCCTCCGGCCTCGCAGCACTCGTCATCGGTCAACCCCACCTAGGAGGTGTCGATCCAAGCACAGAGCGTCGTCACCGGCCGGGGTCCAGCCCGGGCATGCTGGTCGAGGGGTTCGCTGACCGCGTGACCAGGTACCGACCGATCGGCGGTCAGGTCAGCGTGGCGACCAGCTGAGGAGTCGTGCCGTCATCCGTTCCTGATTCCGTGGGTTGCCGTAAGCAAGGAAGTGCGGCCAGCTCGTGAAGAGCAGGCTGAGTTCGGCGAAGGCGATCGCACGGTCCAGGTCGGCCCCCGTGTGAAGGTTCCGCGACGCGGCATATTCGGTGGTCATCGCCTTTCGCGGCGGGTTGGCGCCGCTGAATTCGGCGCGTTGCCAGAGGAAGACGAGGTCGGCGAGCCCGTTTCCGAGGCAGGCCTCCTGCCAGTCGATCCACCGGAACGCCCCGGTGTCGTCGCGGACGACGTTCTCCGTGTGGCAGTCGCCGTGCTCCAGCACCATGGCAGCAGGGTCGTCTTCGGGTTGCTGGGCGCGGCCGAGGATGAGACCCGTTGCCTGCTTCGCGTCGCCGCTGTGGCCGAGTTCTGCCCAGAACTCACCGGCGTCGGCCACCGCAGTGACGATGGGAGGCGGCGGGGTCCTCAGGTCGGGCCAATGCAGGACCGGCACGCTGTGCAGACGCCCGAGCGCGATTACCAACGCGAGCCAGTCGTCTTCGACGATGTCCGCTGCGCGAGGCAGCGGTTGATGTTCCTCGGTGACGAGGCAGACCGCGTCTCGCTCAGCGCAGCCACCGATGTAGCGCGGCATGACGGTGATCAGCTCGGCCGGCGCTTCAGAGATCATTCGCAGCTCCGACTCTGCGCGCTGGCGTCGGGCCGGGCCTGTCGTGAGCTTGAGGATCATCCGTTGGCCCTGGAGAGTCAGTCGAACGACGAGCGAACCAGACCGCCCGACCGACACTTTTCGACGCCATCGGCTGGCCAGACGTCGAGGAAGGCCCCGGTAGCGACGCACCAGCTCGAACTCAGCATCGGTGAGCCCGGGGCTCTGGGTCGGAGGTGCGGCCATGGGAGCACTATGGCGGCCGCCGCCGACGGTCAGGGGTTCAACGGGCGATCGCTGCCCTCGATGCCCCGACACCGCGGCCCAGCCTCGGCCTGAGCCCGGCCGGCGACTCCGCGAAGAAGTCTTGGTTCTCACCGCCGTGGACCAGCGTTATGTCCTTGATGTCCCGAGACGGCGCATCAGGCGGGGTAGGGTCAGCTGGCGCTCTCGCGCACTTGGTCGGTCGGGTTCGAAGGTGCAGCCCGACTGTTCGATCTACGCCGTCTTGGAGCTGTTCCTCCGTCGTAGCCGTGATCGGCGATGACGATTGGAAGACCCGAAGTGCCCGACTATCAGGCAATCAGCCGGCGTCTCGTGCTCATCCACGAGGCTGCCGATGAAGAGCAGACCCTTGACAGCATCATTGCGTTCGCCCTCTCGTCGCTCGAATGCGATATGGGTGGTGTCATGCTCACGTCCGGCGGCCAACTCGAGACAGCAGGGGCGACGCAACCTCTTGTCGAGCAGGCCGATCAGCTCCAGATGAGCCTCGCCGAGGGACCCTGCTTGTCCGCGCTCCGCGCACAACAGAACTTCCGCATCGACGACACGCGAACTGACCCTCGGTGGCCGAGGTGGGGTCCGGCTGCCGCCGAGCTCGGCATCCGCAGCGTTCTGAGCATCCGCATGGCCGATCTCGACAAGCCCACCATCGGGTCGGTGAACCTGTACGCCCGCCGCACCGGCGCGTTCGGACCCGACAGCTTGGAGCTAGCAGCGATCCTCGGACGACACGCGACGACCGCTTACCTGAAAGCCCGGCGGCACTCCGCCGCCAAGCGCGCCATCGATACCCGCGGCACAATCGGTCAGGCGCAGGGCATCTTGATGGAACGTTTCGATATCGACGCCGATCGGGCCTTCTCCATTCTCCGGCGGTACTCCCAGGCTGAGAACGTGCCACTGCGCCGAGTCGCCGGCGACCTTGTCGCCAGCCGGCAACTTCCGCAAACCACCCTGACCTGCGACAAGGCTTCATGACTCGGTGATGATCCGGCCACGGGGTCGATCGGGCACCCATTGGATCGGCTGCACGGGCCACAGGCAGTCAGTCGGCGGAATTCCCTGGTGAATTCGGGTGGCCGGGTCTGACGGTCCAGACTCCGATGCTGGTCAGGAGGGCGAGAGCCAGGACGCAGTAGGTGAAGGCGCTCAGATCGTGGCCCATGAGGAGGCCGACAAAGCCGGCCAGGAGGACCGAACCCAAGGTTGTGGCCGCTGCCTGGAATCCGACCAGTCGGTCGACTGATGCCACCGCCGTCCGCTCTCCGGTCGTGAGCATCAGCAGCGGCGAGAGCGGCGCGACGGCGAATCCCAGGACGATGATCGCGACCGATGTGGTCGTCGGTCCGTTCGTCAGGAGAAGTGCAGCAGCTCCGATCGCAGTGACAGTGGTGCCGGCGAGGAAGGGCCAGATCCCGATCCGCTCGGCTAGGGAACCGAGCAACACCCGACTGACGACGAGTGCGATCCAGTAGCCGGAGACAACGAGTCCCGCGAGTTTGGCCGTCATGTCGACCGCGTCGAGGAGGAAAGTGAATGCCCAGAGCCCGAGCACTGCCTCGAGGCCGCTACCGACCGCAGCGAGCGCGAGACCGAGTGCTGCCTTGAATGTCGGACGGGTACGCCACCACGTGGGCCGAGGCGAAATCACGGTCGTTGCCTTGGTGGTGGCACGGATTGCCGATGTCGATTTGTTCCAGCGGTGCGCGGAGGTGAGGAACAGCAGCGTGAGGCAACCCTGAATGAGCGCCACGCTGCAATACGCCCATCGCCAGCTGGCGCCGAGGCTCACGACGGCAGTCACGACCAGCGGGGAGGTGGCCGCGCCGAGGCCGTAGGCGGCGTGCATGAGGCCGATCTGGCGGGGACCGAAGTGGTGTGCGGCGTAGGCGTTCAAGGCGGCGTCGATCGCCCCGCCCGAGAGTCCGAACAAGACGGCGCATCCGACGATGACACCAAAGCTCGGGGCGACGGCACAGCAAATAAGTGCTGCTGCCGACATTGCGACACTCGCCGTGAGGAGGCGTCCGAGGCCGAGGTGCGCGGCCGCCCACGTCCAGCAGCTGGTCGAGAGGAGGCTGGCCGCCACTCCGAATGGCAGTAGCAATGTGACCGCCGCTATCGGCTGGTCGAACGTCACCCGCATGAACGGCCAGGCGACTCCGAGCATCGCGTCGGGCAGGGCGATAGCAAAGAACGCAAACAGAGCGAGGATGAAGAACACGACCGGGCAACTTTCATCAGACCGATGAATTGGGCGCAGTGCTGCCCTCGCCTCAGACGTCTGCCCGCGGAGACCGGTTGATCAGGAATTCGGTCTGCGTTCTCGGAACCGGCACGCCCTGACTCAGGTCAGCGCGTGCCTCGCAGTCCGGGTATCGGTCGATCCACGGGCGGAGTATGGCATACCTCGATCCGCGCCATCGCTGAATCCCGAAAGAATGCCATCCGGGCTCCGATGAGCCGAGTTCGAACGCATTGCCACTGGCGTCAAGGTCGACGGCCTCGCTGTCACACCGTGTGGCTTGACCGGGACTCCAATCTGTTTGCCCTGCGAATCCGATTGCACGTCGCCCACGCCACCACTGTGAAGAAGTATCTCGGCGACCTCGTCTCAGGACCTGCAACCGGGCTGATCGGAGACGAGAAGACGGTGATCGGGGGGCTTGCGATCACCGTCACGGACGATGCCGGTCGCTCGTCGGGCTGGTGGCAGACGGCGCAAGGCAGCATCGGCATCGGCACCCTCGGCCCGCGCTGAACGGCGCCGTGGCAGGACCGATCCAAGGGACGTACCAGAACCTGACCGGAGGGCCGGGAACGATTGGATCCGCACCTGCCACGGAACCATCAAGGAACTCCTCCACTTCACGAAACACAGCCACGCCGAAACAGTCGTCAGCTGGGGGCGCAACGGGCGAGTCAGCGCTGTTAGCGTCGGGTGCGTGTCCAGCGCGAGCGAAACCGGCCGATCGGCGTCAGTGAGTTCGATGATCCACCGGATCGAGGCGGCCCAGTCGCCCGACCGGCAGGGTGCTGACGCCCTCTCGGTCCCAGAGCTGATGGAGCACTTTCAGGTGCCCGGCGTCAGCATCGCCGTCGTCCACGACTTCGCGATCGACTGGTCGAAGTCTTGGGGGCTCGCTGATGTCGAGACCGGTAGAAGTGCGTCCGACGAGACGCTCTACCAGGCGGCGTCGATCAGCAAACCGGTCGCGGCAATGGCCTCGCTCAAGGCTGTCCAGCTCGGACTGTTCGGCTTGGACCAAGACATCAACACGGTCCTGACGAGCTGGACGCTGCCAGGATCGCCCTTCGGGAGCGGTCCCGTGGTCACCCCGCGCATGCTGATGAGCCACACCTCGGGCACCGGCGACGGCTTCGGCTTTCCCGGCTACGAACCCGGCGCGCCGCTTCCGACCATCCAGCAGGTGCTCGACGGTGCGCCGCCGTCGGCGCAGGGCGCGGTGCGGCTCGTACGACCGGCTCTCGCTGCTTCGCACTACTCCGGGGGTGCGACCGAGATCGAACAGCTCGCGCTCACCGACGCCGCCGGCGTTCCGTTCGCGTCACTCATGCAGGACTGGATCCTCGGCCCGATCGGCATGACGCACAGCACGTACGAGCAACCGTTACCCGACCACCTCCGGCAGTATGCCGCACGCGCCCACGACGAGACCGGCGAGCGGATGGGCCCCTCGTGGCACGACTATGCGGAGCAGGCCGCCGCGGGCTTGTGGACGACGCCGAGCGACCTCGCGAGGTTCCTCATCGAGGTTCAGCAGACGTTGGCAGGACGATCGACGAGGGTGCTCGGCCGACCGACGATGCAGAACATGGTGACGCCGGTCGGCGTCGGTCCGTACGCCGTCGGCTTCATGCTCTCGCCGAAGGGCCAGGGCTGGTACTTCGAGCACGGCGGCTCGAACTGGGGCTTCCGGGCGCAGGTGATCGCCCACGTGGCAAAGGGATACGGGCTCGCGGTCATGACGAACGGCGAGAACGGTTCATCTGTCATCGCCGAAATTCAGGACCGCGTGGCCGCCGCTTACGGCTGGGACTCGCTGGACAAACCCGTTCTGCGCTGACGGATCATCATGCCGTCGGCAGCGCGCCGGCATCTGGTTCTCGGTGCGTTGCGCGACTTGGGCTCGATGCCCCACTCGCGCGGGTGAACACGTGCATCTGCTGTTGGGCGGCCCATATCTCGCGGCCGGCTGCGGCATCGATGACCCGTCCCCCGCCGTCGGGATGGCACGCCTCGAGCGTTGCGTTGCCGGTCTTGTCGCCAGAATCGAATTCGACGCGCATTGCCTGCCTCCCCTGAGCGAGACCAGCGCGTGTTGCCCGTCCTACATCCTGCAGGACAGTGCCACGGGCGCTTGGAAACTCGCTTACGCACAGTAATGGCTGTCTTACTATTTGTCTATGTTCGTACTGAGATAGGGCAACGTGAAGCGCGTCGCCATCGCCGAGCGGGTGGGAATCAGTTCGAGACCGTGCAAGGGCAACGTCTCCGCGATTCTGCTGAAGCTCGGCGCACGGGATGGCAGGCTCGACACCGGCTCGCTTGAGCCGTCCGTGCGGGCGTTACCGGCCGGTGGTTTCGGTGCTTCAGGGCGGACTTGGGCGTTTGGATGGGGCCACCCGCGGAACCAAACCGGCGACCTTCTCATTACGGGGGGCCGAAGGGGTGTTCCGGCACATACTCACGTGTTCCGCGCGTGGCGATGAGCAGGTTGGCTGGAGGTCTCCGGCGAGTCGATTGTGATTCCGCCGGGGCACGACGGGGGCAGCAAGGTTCGCTCGGACATGAAACCGAACGCGCAGGCGCGCGCAGGGCGTTGAGCGCCTGCTTGCGGGCTGTTTGGTCAGCTGGTAGTCCTTGCGGAGCACGATGATCGTGCGCTGGACGGCATATCCAACGGATTCGTACAGACTGAGTGCGGCGTCTCGGTGCAAGTCGGTTTCGACGTAGACGTCGAGGGCCCCCTTGGTGTACATCCGTCGTAGGCATTCGGTGGCGATGGCCCTGCCGAGGCCACGGCCCCGGTAACGCGAGTCGACACCTAGGGGTTCGATCTGACCGCTGAGGCGACCGTCAGGGCCGGTGCCGGATAGCCAGCCGACACAAAGTGCTACTAATTCGCCGTGTGGGTTGGTGATGACCAGGTCGAGGTCAGCGTCGTAGGACGGGTGCTGCAGGACGGTTCTGCGCCAGTCCTTCGTCATACTGTCGCTGTTGAAGATGCCGCGGTGCGGGTCCACGTAGGCGGCCATCTCGGACGCACCTGCGAGGAGGCGGAGGGTGGAGCCTGTCGGCAGCGGGGTCGATGTCGCTACTGCGGATGGATCGTGCCGCATCAGCACCATTGACCATGGCTGTGCCGCCGTCGTCTGCGGTTCGAATCCCGCTGCTTCGAGAGCCTGGATGACGTCCGTCTGGTCGGCGAACGCGAAGGTGAACCACATCGGTCGACCCTGCGGCGTCGACACGATGGCTTGGGCACGCTCGTTGACCCAACTCACAACCTCGGTCGCAAGTGTCGCTGGTGCATCGGGGTGGATGGCGTAGTCGATTGACCAGAACGGGGTCTGGAGGCATGCCCAGGCTTGTACGTCCCCGTTTGGCGTGGACCAGAACTTGGTCTGGCCGGGAATGGGCCATGCCCAGGAGCTCAACCGCCAGGGCAGGTCGATGACGTGAACATGCTCGTGCGGTGAGTACTCCACGAGGGACTTTGCCTGCGAGCGCCCCATCCGGTCATCGGTACGGCGTTCGAGGAAGGGATGCGTCATCGATCTCTCCGAGACTTCGGGGCCGGAACATAAGACGTCGATAGCGTCGCGATGCACTTACCCGCCGTCAACGTGGTTTCGCGCGCGCTGCCGGGGTCGGCGCGCTCATGGGCGCTACGCGTGCATCCGCGTCCGCGCGGCCGGTCGGAATCGAACCGACAACCTCTCATTACGAGCTGCGGTGAAACCTCATTCGAGTCGTCGGGTGTCCGTCGTCAGGAGTGTGTTCCGGAGCTTGAACTACCACGGACGGTCACGGACTCCAACGCCTTGCTGTCAATCGCAGATGTCATCCGACCGCTGTTCGATAACCAGAACGAGCCGTCGCAGACTCGTAACCCGACGGAGCGATGCGAGTCCTCAGCGCTCCGCATCCAGACGAGAGGACCTGGCGAGCTCAGGATGGCTGGTAATGGCGGCCACTCTTGGGCACCCGGGTCGCTACACAACCGCTACGTAACGTTGGGCACGCAGGTCGGCCTCTTCATTTCGAGAGGTGAGCCGGGTGTCCGACAAGCGCGCCTGACCGTGGCGGTCCGTGTGGGCGTGCGTGGCCGTTCTAGGCGTCGAGTTGTCTACGCTGCTCCCCCCGGTTAGCGCCACGCGGATGTGGACGGGCGCCCATTTGAGGGTGCGGGCAGGGCTGTTCGCACCGTTTCGTCGGCGGTCGTCGTCGCATTGGCCCTTCTGTGGGAAACCCGAAAGTCCGAAGGTTGGCAAGCCCAAGTCAAGCGCAATCCTCCCCTCGAGCCATGCAGATGGAACCGTCCAACTGTTCGCGTCGTCCTAACAAAGGAAGTGCTCCATTCCTACGCTGCGGGAGGTGATCAAGATGCGCCCGAAGTTGGTCCCGCTGATTGGTGTGATGTTGTTGCTGTCCGTCACTGGATGCGCGACCTCCGCGCCATCACCGTCAACAGGGACTCGGTCGGTACCCTCGGCCGGCAGGACAGCGCCCTCGACCGGATTCGCTGTGAGCGGCACTGGTGCGGCGCTAGCACCAACCTCGGCTCCGGTACCGGTACCGGTGCCGTGGAACGAGGCAGGGGTGAGGACGGGTGCCAACGGGCGGCCGCCGCCGCCACAATCGACACCCGCACCCACGAACGTGCCGGTGTGCGACGGCGTTGAGTTCCTGCCGCTGCTGACCAGTGCCCTCACCGCGCCGACGACTAGCCGGGGCGGGTTGACCACTTTCGTGGTGCAGTTCACCGGCACCACGTCGTGCTCGATGAACACCGCCTTTTTCGGCATCACGATGATCGCCGCGGACGGGACGATCCTGCCCATCGATTCCATGCCAGCTGAGCCTCCACACCCGTCGATCGTGATCCGACCCAACAACTGGTATTCGGGTCCATATCGTGGACTGTCAATCAGGGAAGTCCGCACCCGACGCAGTTGATCTTCAATCTTGGCGACAACCCGTCCTCCAATCCGCCGATCAGCATTGCCGTCGCCGATGTCAGCGTCCCGCCACAGCCACGCGGACCATCCGCGCAAAGTTCCGGGCAATCAACCGCCTACGGGCTATTGACCTCCGCTGCCGACCCAGCCGCCTTGGCCACGTTAACCGCTGTCGTGACTGCGCCGGCCGTCGTGCGCACCTTCTCCACGTTGTCGTACACGGTCACTTTGACCAATCCCACCAACACCACGGTGCCGTTGACGAGCTGCCCTCAGTTCGTCGAACAACTCACCGTCGTGCCCCTCAAGACTTCGACCACGGTCGGCGCTCGGGGACCGTTGAACTGCGCCCATCTACCGCTGGCTCTCACCGCGGGGTCGTCGGTGACCATGCAGATGCAACTCGACACTGCCGGGCAGGTGCGCGGACCGGGCTGGCTGACATGGCAACTGCTTGAGCACGGCCACGCGGCCACCGCAGTCACTACGCCGGTCCTCGTGCACTAGCGCCAGATCCCGGTGACGGGTGGGCCGCTGGACCCGTCGTATCTGTCGAAGCGGTTCGCCGCGTCGATGGAGTCGGCCGGTGTCCGGCGCATTCGTCTCCACGACTTGCGGCATACGTGCGCGTCTCTGTTGTTGGCGCAGCGGGTGCCGCCGTGGGTGGTGATGGAGGTGCTCGGTCACTCGCAGATCGGGATCACGAAGGACTTGTACAGCCATGTGATGCCGGGTGCCTTGCAGGATGCAGCCGATGCGGCCGGTCGTGCCTTCGGACGTCATGACGCCGCACGTTGATGTCACTTGGATTTATCCACGCATCGCGTCGACTGCGCCCGAATCCTGCCGGCGGGCGTATGCCCTTTGACCGGGTTTTTTGGGGTGTGGCCGCCTGTCGGAATCGAACCGACGACCTTCTCACTACGAGGGCCTAGGTCGTGTCCGGGGGCGTTCGCACGTGTTCGCTGAGGCTCAGGACTTCAGCCCGGCACCCGATGCCGGCTCGTTCAGAGATGCTGTTGTGGGGGCATTGCGCGGCACGGCCGCACCGACCGCCGCCGAAATCGAACGGTGTGGGATGCCAGCGAGGCGTTTGACGCCGCGCACCCGCCCATTACAAGGTGCGGGCAGGCCGTTCGCAGGAGTTCGGAGGTGGTCCGCGGCGTGGGTATCCCGCGTAGATCTGACCGTGGCGGTTCGCCCGAGCCCATCGTTGACCGCTGGCTTGGCTGCACGGTTGGCTGCACGCGCGACCTTCGACCGCTGATATGCGGATACTCGACCCGACGAGCGTGCGCAGATGACAATTGATTTAGGTCGCGATGACCTGAGGATCGGACTGATCCTGAGCGCGTGGCTCAGACCGGCCAGTGGGCGACTCGACATCGCCGACTTCACCTACATGGGCAACGGCAGGTTGTCGGATCTGTCCGACGCCGTTCGTTGTGTAGGTGAAGGGTGGCCGCAGTGGCCGTCTGCACTAGGAGGAGACATGACCGAGTACCTCATCGCATTCAACGACGACTGGGTCCCGGAGCACACGGACGACGAGCTGCGGGCGAAGTCGAAGGCACTGAGGCCGTTGGTGGCGGAGATGAAGGCCACCGGCGTGCTCCTGTTCACCGGTGGCCTGGACGACGAGGGCCCCGTGTTCAGCGTCGATGCGTCCAGCGGAACGCCGCTATTCACCGACGGTCCGTTCATCGAGACCAAGGAACATCTCGGCGGTTTCGCTGTTGTGGACGTGCCCGACGAGGCGGCCGCGCGACTGTGGGCGGGAAAAATCGCGGTCGCTTGCGGCTGGCCGCAGGAGGTGCGGCGCTTCCAACTTCGCACGCGCTTTGACTGACACCGGCCGATCTGTAGCACGAGAAGATGTGACAGGACATCGAGTTGCTGATCTCCACCGCGACCGCAGCGCGGCAACAGAGAGCGTGTGCAGCAGCTCGATCACCGGCACACCTACCGGAATCGCCAACAGGCGTACTTCATCTGGGAGGTGCCGGCCGTCTGGAGCCAGTTCACATCGCAGATCCGTGATGCAGCCGCGAGCTTCGAGCCGCGATGACTGGCCGTGTTCCGACGACCCTTCTGCAGAGTCCGTCAGCGGACCGCAGCGGGAGGTCGCGCAAGCCGGCGAAGCCGCTGTCCTGAACCCCTAACCGCCCGATTACAAGGTGCGAGCAAGCCGTCCGCACGGGTTCGGTCCAGTCCGGCGGCTCGGCTACCCCGCCTGAATGCGGTCGTAGCGGTTCACCGGAGTACACCCTCGCTCGCTGGCTTGGCTGCACGGTTGGCTGCACGCGGAGGTCGCGGGTGAGGCTTCAACGTTGCTGTCAGCGTCGCCTGACTGCGCGAGCGGGCGAGCATGACCCCGACACCATCTGATCCGCACACTGATTCGGTGCTCGGTGACCCTGCGCCAGAACCTCCAAGTTCTTCGCTCGGGTCTTCGCCGCGAGGGCGGGTAGCGTAGTTAGCGTGTCGCCGACCCGTGCCAAGGAGCATCAGCTCGAGGATGAGTCTCGCCGTGCCTTCGCGAACGCCGTCCCCGGCTCCTGGGTCGTACGAGACGTGCAGAAGGATTACGGGATCGACACTGAAGTGGAAATTTTTGCGGACGACGGGACTGCCACCGGACTGACGTTCAAGGTGCAACTGAAGGGCACGCAAAGTCTGCATGGGCGTCGGCCGCACCGGTCTATCCAGATCGAACACATAATCTATTGGCAGTCTCTTGACAGCGCCGTACTCGTGGTGCTCTATGTAGCGGATTCGCAAACGCTTTATGCTAAATGGTCGTTCGCACACGATCCAGGCCTGTCGGGCTACTCGAAAAAGACGACGACCTTCTCGTTCGATGATGACGAGTTGCTGGACCGCAGACTTTCCAAGTTTGAATCAGACATCGTTCTCTACAGGCAGCTCGTTTCCGGCTGGGTCCCGCATGTGGTTCCCTTGAGAATCGACTCCTCTGCTTGGGGCGCAGTTGCAGGCTATGGAATCATCACACGCTTTCGGGAGCGTCTGCTAGAGCTCGGTTTGGGCAACATCATCCGAATCACGCTTGATGAGAAGGAGCCCAGTCTCACCGTCCAACTCAGCAAAAATACTTTGCGCGTTGCGATGCCGCTCAATGCCGGTTCACTTTCATTGCATTCGCTTGGCCTGAAAAGCGACATAGTAGAGGCCGTCGATGAGGCCATTGACAACACGCTCATCGGCTTAGCTGCACTCCTGGCGACTCGTGACCGCACTTCCGAGGTTCTCCAAATATTGACAGCTGTGGGCACGTGTGAGGCTTGGTTCAATTCCGAAGTATCTAGCCGTTTAGCGAACGCACTGATAGAGGCCGAGCGCACCGATATCGGGGTGGCTGTGGCCAAGCTCTTACTGGAGCACCACGCTGATGATTACACGCTCAAGCTTGCGAGTCTCTATCTAGCGCCAGCGCAGGCGGCGTCGAGTTCGTTGCCGGACGACGAGCTGCAGGATCTGATAACCACGCTTAGGGTTCTCTCCTCGATCTTCGAGGAGACCGGGAACAGCGAAGCAGGATCAAGTCAACGGATCAACATTGCGAGGATCCTGAGCGCCCGTGATGAGTACGAGGCAGCTGTTGCAGAATTGCAGGCAGCGCACTCGGACTCCCCTGAGCTGCTGGACGATCCAACCTTCGCGGCCGTACTGGCCGCCAATGCCTTCTGTGCTGGTATGCACGCCCTATCTGCGGAAATGTATGGACGAGTGATTGCGCTAGTTGCGCCGACGCCGAGGGTCCTTGCGCACTATGCCGACGCGCTCTTCGTCTCAGGGAAGTTCCTGAAGGCGAAAGAGATTATTGACGGCAGTCATGGCACTCCGCTCACCGACCGTTTGAGCGTCGTCAATGGGTTGGCTGCACAAGAGATAATCAGCACCCTCGACGTCGAAGAGCAGGATCCGAGAGAGCTGGCCGATGAGGAGATCGCATCTGTAGAAGCGGATCCAGCGGTTGCGTTGTCACTCCTACGTGGTGTAAACGCCACACAGTTCATGCTCTGGATGAGGTTCGATGAAGATGTCCGCGGATGGTCTCTGGGCCGGGCCGCGCTGCTGGCTCGTCTCAACTGCAAGGCGGCGTGGATATGGGTATTGGCAACGGGACTCGCTTATGAGGAGCGAGGCACGGATTCACGCGAATTCGCGGCTATCGTTGAGATGGGTATAGCTGACGCCTCAGATGACTACTTGTCCATGTTGGTCGAGGCTTCAGAAGGTGGCCCAGCGGGCCTGAAGGAGATGGTGGAGTACGCGCACCGGGTGGCACTCACTCTTTCGGTCGATGACAGCTTCTCGGTATACGGAGAACTGCCTTCATTCGATTAGGAGTGTAAGAGTCGCCGTTGGCGGCCCAGCCGCAGCGGAGGGAGGACGCGCGTCGTGGAGTGGGGCGGCCGCATCCCCGCCCTGCCACCGTCGATTGCCGGTTTCTTGACGAGCAACATGCCGTCGCGCAGGTTGTGGCGCGCTGCCGCAGGTAAACCCCTCGTTGACGAAGTCGAGAGCGTCCCACGGGCCGCCACTTATCGGTCTCACGTTTCCTAGGATCGACCGACCACATCGTCGGGGGGTCAATCACGTGGCATGTAACGGTGCCACCACTCCTTGATCCGTCTGACACCGCTCGGGCGCATGACTCTGTCTGCCTCTGCTCGGCCCTGGGCCATAGCGTCCATAGCGCGAGCGCCTACCTCCCTCTCTAGATCGTCCATCGCATAGTCTGGCCGCGGCTCGAACCTGATATCGTTTACGCCACCGTGATCGTCATAGAGTTTCCACCCTAGTTGAACGCCACGACGGTATCGAGCGTCTGGAGAGTTTGCGCTTGCGTACTCAACGTTGTCGACGATGTTGAATACCGTGATTCCTAATGTCACGCGACTAAGCCAGGTGGTATGGCGCCATAACACTGCATTGACGTCGCGAACCCAGTACTTCCCGTCGTTGTCCCGGAATTGGACGTGCCACGGATGCCGCCGCAGTTCGTCAAAGTCGTCGGCTATGGCTATGGGGAGCGCGTCGATAGAATGAGGGGGCAAGACGGCGACGCGAGCGCGAGCCTGCTCGAATGCCTGGTTGTCGGCATCCTCCCGGCCGGCGAACTTGTGGTCACTTCGTTTGGGCACTGAAACGTCCCAAATTGGCTCTTCACTTTCGTTCTGGATATGCGCACTCCACGAGCCGTCTAGTGCCTGCTCTGTCCAGCTGGATACTCGTGACGCCTGTGTGCGCATGGCGAGTGTCATATGAGCGGCAGACTCCGCCTGATGCTGTCGCCTCTCGTTCCGCAGCCGCCACTCGGCGCTAGCGCCGAAGCCGAGGGCAACGACGACGGCAGCCACTGTGCCGAGTCCTTGAGCGACGCTCCAGAGGTCGTTCGAACCGGCGGTCATCGGCCCAGCGCTCGGGCTTGGCACTGGACCAGTCCAGAGAAGCTAGTGACGCGCTGCTTGACACGGCACTGACGGTCCTCGCTTCGGGAGTCTAAATCCATGGCTGGGCCGTGCAGGTACTGCGAAGTAAGGTGCCGACGAAATTTCCACGAGCTCTTGCAGCTCGCGGAGATGCCGGCAACGCCTGCCTCGAGGTTCAGCACATAGCCGAGTATGGCAGTCTTGGTGGCGGCTAACCACGCGTAGTCAGGGTGTTAGTAGCGCTCACGACGCTTCGAATTCGCGGTGGGGACGATTGCTGACATAATCATAGTTATTGGCGATGGACCGCGGTTCAAGTGCGGCGATGTCGTCGGCGAAGTGATTATGTCAGGATCGAGCAACGTGATTCGTGTGCGGGCCGGTGCCGGGAAATTGATGCGCGGCGGCAGCCCGTGGATACACGACCATGCCGACAGGGCCAACGTCCGGGGTCGCCTCTGGCTGATGCAGCAGCCACTGGCACGGTGAGTGGATCACCGACGGGGCAGGGTCACAGCCTGACGTGTGACGGACAAAACCCGCAGAGTGTGACATTATGCCACTCATGGTTCCCACCTCACGACCTGCGCTGACGTGGTGGCAGCTGGGCGGCATCATCGGCCGCGGCAGGAGATCGGTCGATGTAACTCCAGAGCACCGGGGCCAAATGTCTCCTTGCCGCAACCTCCTGCGAGATTCGGAAGGACATGGCCGATGGCTGACCTTGGAAACAGCGTGCCCGTAGCGCGCACGCCCAAGCACGCGCTACGTACCGCGACGATCGTCGTTGCCGCTGTGGTGGTGGTAATCCTGATTGTGATCATCGCGATTAAGGCCCAAACGCCCAGTGCCGACGAACGTTTTGGTGACTCCATGAAGCGGGCTGCACCGTCGTTCCGTAATCAGGACAGCAAGCTATTGGCCACGAAGGCGCACCGCGTGTGCACGCTGTTCGATGGGGACTTTGACTTCCACACCGTCGCGTACGGCATACAGCGTGAGAGCGACACCACCCGCTACGACGCTGAATACTTCACTGCCAGGTCGATCATGGTGTACTGCCCGATTTACCTTCCAAAGATCGACTACACCTGAATGGTTGCAGGCTCAACTGGAGGGCGGAAAGATGATTCAGACCAGAACTGAAAAACTGGCGGCCCATCGAAGGCACCGGTTGTCCGACGGCGCTGGCCAGTTGCTGGGTTGCAGCCTCGACCTTGCCTCACCGGCGTGACCCAACGCTTCGATCCGCGTGGCGGCGCTGGACCTGACAGCGCCCGGGCGGTGCTCGGCCCGCTGAACCCCCAACCCGCTGATTGCCAGTAGGTGGGTGTCGTTCGGGAGAACGCACAGGTCAGCGGGCTGATGGCTGCTGGTCCGGGCCGGTCGTTTGCGATGAGTTGCGGATGCCATGTAACCGCAACGTAGCCGCGCGGTTGGTAAGCAGATTGGTAAGCACCGTCATTCGCGCTGAGCGCAACCGGAGGGCGCCTTCGGTGCCGTCTTAGCCCGGATCCACCGATGAGCTGAGCTAAGACCATCGGCCGAGAGCGGTACGAAGGAAGGCGTCACGGCGTTCGGTGACGGCTGCTGCGTCCAAGGGGCTACTGTCGTCGGCGAACCCCGGCCAACCGTGCATCACTGTCGGCGTGTTGAGAGCGGCCACGGCATCCCAGTAGGGCACAGCGGTTGCCACGCGACCGGCCTGTCGCTGCCAGCCTTCCAAAACATGGACCGGCGCGGCCTGGCCATACTGAAGGGCCATCTGCATCCGCAGGCTGCCGAGGTCGACACCCGGATCACCGACCCCGGCTGTCTTCCAGTCGATCAGCGCGACGCAACGGTCGCCCTCCCAGAGCATGTTGCCGGCCCAGACGTCGCCATGCAGGAATATCGACCTGGCCGTGGGCAGCCCGTGCGACCTGACGCGCTCGTCGGCCTCCTGCAGGAGAGGTGTGGTTGGCATCTGGCCCCGCCGCCGTTCGTCGGCGCGGTCGTCAACGGCGCACGGCCGCGGGCGGTTTGGTAGGTAGGCCTGCGGCTCCATGCTGAGGGCGTGAACCCTGGCAAGGGCGGCTCCCCCTTCCCGGAGCCGGGCGACCGAAGCCGTCGGCTGGAGATCGGCGCTGCCGGACAGGAAGGTCTCCAGGGTGGTGACGGTTCCACTCGCCTTTCCGTCGAGATCGGAGGCGACCAGCCGAGGCGCGGCCAAGCCGTGGGCCTCGGCCAGGTGAAGGGCGCGGGCGTTCGTGACCACCCACGCGGCGGCGATCCAGCCCCGGACGGGAACCTTCAAGACCAGATCCGTGGCCCGGGCCGCCGGTCCATCGATTCTTAGGCGGAACGTGCCCGAGGCACGGTGGCCGGCGCGACCCAGGCTTTCGGCGGAAACCACCGATGTCCCGTGGACGGAGCTGGCAGCCCAACGCAGTACCCGTTCACTCGGCATAGTGTCTGTGTTTGCTCTTGCCATCCGCTCACTGTGCCACGCACAACGGCTCAGGCCCGACGATTGAGTCCCGTGATGTGGTGGGCTTTCGGGTGGTTCTCGATGTCAGTCGCCTGGCTTGGATGACATCACGCCAGAATTGGCGATACCCGCGCCGTCCGCGAGGGGGCTGCGGCGCTCCGAGCAACACTGCGCAGACTCTGAGTCGATCTTCGCCGGGCCGCCCTGCGGTCACTGGCGCGCAAGTTCCGAGCCAGGAACAGAACCAGATCCGTTCGGCATGCTCTCGCTATGAGCGACCGGGAGCGGAGGCCGCCCGCAGCGAAGCGAGGACGGCCGGAGCGGGAGGTCGCCTGCGCCGACGGAGTCGGCGCCTTGATCCATAAGAGCCGGACTCAGCAATCCGCTTCACTGACTGACGCCAGGGCGTTCTTGAGGCGATCGAAACCTTGACCGAGACCACGTGGCAGCACCATCTCGGTTGCCTGCGTGGACGCGTGACTACATCCTGGCTCACCTCACGGACGCTGCTCGCACTCGCACTCGCACTCGCACCTGGCTCGTGGAGCGCGCTGCGCAGTGAACCGGTCAAAATCTGGGAACACGGTCAGCGTGACTCGATCATCGAGGTGTGCGGTGGTTACGGGCGGTGGTGACGCGTTGCCGCATGGCTGGTCCGGCGAGCGGTGCCCGTCTCTGGCCCGAGCTTGGACATTGGCCAACGTGCCGCGGTGTTGAAGTAAGCCAGTGCCCATCCTGCTCGGCGATTCACTCGAGCTACGCGATCGCGACCGCGACCGCCGCCTCGGCGAGGCGCATCGAAAAGCCCGCCTCGTTGTCGTACCAAGCGGCCACCGTCAGCAGATTTTCGTCGAGCACCTGCGTCAGAGGCAGATCAACGATGGAAGAGTGAGGATCATTGATGATGCGCGACGAGGCGTATTCGCCTTCGAGCACACCAAGTATGCCGTGAAGGGGCCCTTCGGCGGCCGCGGCACGGAAAGCATCGTTCACAGCCCCGACCTCTGCCGGACGTTCGGTGACGATAGTGACTTCGACAATACTTCCGGTGCGCACTGGGACACGATAGGCCTTCCCAGTTATGTTCAGATCGGGCCAGATGAACTTGAGCGCTTTGGCGGCTCCCGATGATGACGGAATTATGTTCTCTGCTGCCGCCCATGAGTCGCGCCGATCCTTCATGGGCTGATCGGTGAGCGTCTGCGTATTCGTGTACGCGTGCACCGTAGTAAAAAAGCCAGATTTAATTCCGACGAGATCTTGCAACACTTTTACTACAGGAGCCAGTGCGTTCGTCGTGCAGCTGGCGAGGCTAATGATCTTGTGCTGATCCGGATTGTAGCTGTCCATATTGATACCAGGCAGTAGTACCGCATCACAGTCCGACATCGACTTGCTGGGTCCACTCACGAGTACCCGTTTCGCGCCAGCCTGGAGATGCGGTTGCGCTCCAGCCCGGGTGGTTGCGCGTCCCGTGCAGTCGACAACCAGGTCGATGTCCATGGCGCCCCAGTCCGGCAGCGACGCGCGTGTGTTGTAGTAGGGGATGACGTCGTCGCCAACCACGATGTTTGTTCCGTCCGAGGAGACCGCGTCCCAACGGCCGTAGATCGAGTCCACCTCAAGCAGCGCCGCGAGCTGATCCGCTGTCGCGATATCACAGATGGCACGTGGAACGAAGAGGCTATTCTGGTGGATGCGCCGGTAGAGCGACCGACCGATGCGACCGAAGCCGACAATTGCTACATTCGCCATGAGACATGCCTATCGCTTGAGTCCAGGTGGTCTGTCAGGCAATCTATACCAACGACCGGTCGGTCATCACCACCGGTAGCCGACCGTGGCCATCCGTCAGATTTCCTCGATTCTAGTGGTGTGTTCGACCCTACGATCGTAGGCAAGTTGGGACGTGGCACATTCGCATCATGACTGCTGCTTCGCGGTCGGCTGCTGCTGCCCGGGAGATCTCTGTCCGGCCGACCGGGTTGTTCGGCGGGACGGGCGATCGGCATTCCAGGCTTGGATGGTGTCGGGTCGCCACAGTGAGAGGGGACCCATCCGTCGATCCGGTTGGGGCATCTGACTACGTGCGAGGTACGCCCGGATCGTCGATGGCGTGACGGCGAGGTAGGTCGCGACCTGCTCCGTGGTCCACCAGTCCTCGGGCAACCCGTCGGCTGCCGCGTTCACGGCAGGTCACTCGGTACGGACCCGGATCTCAGCGCGGCTTCGAACTGTGCGACGTCGGGATCGGCGCCGTGGCCTGCCTTCTGGAACTCCCGCGACAGCTCGGAGGCCACCATCCGCAGGCTCGGGATCGACTTCCTCGCCGACCGCAATGCGTTGAATCCTTCGGTGAGTGCTGTGTCGTGGTACCCGGAGCGCTCCGCGATGACAGCGAGGGTGATCCTTGCCTCCGCGTTACGCATCGGACTGCGCTCTTCGCCGGTCTCGGTCGTCCCGAGGCGCAGCACCTCCTCCGCGTAGACCTGGGCGAGCGGGTCCCGGCCGATGTTGCGGTAGACGTCCATCGCATAGAAGTGCCACTTCGTCGGGTCGATGACGAAGTGATCGTCAGGATTACTCGGACGTGGAAGGGATTCGAGCAGCGTTCTCCCCCGGTCTAGGGCCACCTCGGCCTGTCGGGGATTGCCCAGTCGTGCCCACGCCTTCGCGGTCTGGGCCGCAAGCTGCACGCTGACCCCGCGTGGGCCGGCGATGTCCATCCCCAAGTCGCTAGCGGTGATGACGTGGTTGTAGTCGCCCGCGGTGAGCGCGAACCAGGCGGCCATCTCGTGCGCCCAGCCCATCAGGTCCCGGTGGTCGAGTTCGGTCGCGAGGTCGAGTGCGAAGCGACGCGTCGTTTCGGCCGCCGATGACGCCCCAGAGTCGTACTCGACACAACCGACGAGCAGCGCGAGACGAGCCGCGTAGGCCAACAGTTCGCCGTGCTGGGTATAGCTGAGCCGTTGGTCGAGAAGGGTGGATAGCCGGCGCAGCCACTCCTGGGCTTCGGAGCGAAGCTCGATCGTCGGCCGGAGCCGGTACTCGTTGTTCAACCGATCGATGGTCACGTCGACCGCTCGCAGAGTGGCCGAGTCGAGTGTCGACGACTGCAGTCGCAGGACAAGCTCAGCCGTGTCCATCCCTGCCGATGCTGTCAGGAGCGAGTCGCTGACGGTGCCGGTCGGCGGATCGGCAAACAGATCGTCGGCGACCGTCCCGAAGGTGGAGGCAATGTAGCGAGCCCAGAACCGGGGTCGCACCCGGCCGGACTCCCACTCCTTCCACTGCCGAATGAGGCTCTCGTGCGTACCGGCGGGTTTACCGGTGGCGCGCTCGTAGACGGCGCAGAGATTTGACACAGCTTGGGCTTGCGACCAGCCCCGCGCCGCGCGTTCCTTGGCGATCCGCGTCGCCCACCCCGTGGAAGTCACGCCCCCATGGTGCCTCATCGGTACAGCGGAGTCGCCGCAACGACGCTCGCTTGAGTCTGGGGACACGTTGGGGACACGCGGTTGTCCCCAACGTGTCACCTACTCACGGTGCAGCTGGCAACCGACTCTGAATGAGTCAACGAAACACTTGCTACAGCGTTCGCGCTGTACTACCGTTTCGATCCAGGAGTACAGCACTAACGCTGTACGAGTCTCGGGAGGTCGTTAGATGTCGATTTCGGGTGCGATCAAGGTGCAGTGCGGGGATGCGTTTCCGTTCGGGGTGGGGGTGGTGTCGGCGGTGACGGCGTTGGCGGATTTCGATGCGTCGACGAAGGAGAACCGGGTCCAGGCGCGGGACAAGGAGACGGGTTTGCCGTTGTGGACGGTGGATGTGATGGATTTCGATCCGGACGCGCGGGAGCGGACGTTCAAGGTGAAGATCGCGGCTCCGGTGCAGCCGGTTCCTCCGGAGGCGGTGGCGGGGACCCCGGTGCGTCCGGTGCTGTTGGAGGGGTTGACGGTCACCCCGTACATCAAGGAGGGGAACCGTCCGAAGGTGGCGTATTCGCTGCGCGCGAACGCGTTGGCGGCACCTGCCCGACGTGCAGCTGGGTCCGGTTCGGGCGAGACGTCGAAGGTGGCCTGACCGGTCATGGCGCGCCCGTCGGATGCGGAGATCGCGGTGCTGTTGCGGGAGCAGCGCCGCCTCGTCGATCTCGGGGATTGTGCCCGCGAGGATGAGCGGTTGTTCGTGGAGCGGTTCCGCGCGTCGCTGCTGCGTGGCCTGCACGACGACGAGTCGTCCTCGTCGTGGTCACGGCCGGAGGTTGTGTCCCGGTTCCGCCGGTCACCGGCTGAGCGTGGTGCGGCATGACTGGCCAGAGTGTTGCGCGGGTCAACGCGGGGTCTCCGGTTCCGGTGGGCTGGCGGGCGCGTCGTGCTGGCGCGGTGGTGTGGGCGGTGTTCAACCGACTCTCGCTCCTGCTGGTCACCGCGCTCGTGCTGGCGGTCACCGTGTGGCCCAGGATCAACCCGGCCGGGCTGATCGTGGCGGTTGTCGTCCTCGTCGGGTTGTTGACGGCATGGCGGCTCGCTCATCGGAGTTCGTTCGACCGGGTGCTGGGTTGTCGTGTCCGGTCGGCGTGGCGGCGACGGATGGTGTACCGGCGGCGGCGGGCGATGGCGATGCTGACGTGCGGGCTGACCGTCAACGTGGGCGGCGGTGCCCAGGCGGTTCCTCGGCTGGTGCGGGTGCGGTCCACCCGCCAGGCCGACCGGGTCACGGTGGCCCTGCTGGTCGGGCAGGTCGTCGACGACTTCTCGTCGGTCGCGGACCGGCTGGCGCAGACCTTCGGGGCGATCGACTGCCGCGTCACACCAGACCTCCGACGACGCGAACGAGTCGTGCTGACCCTGATGACGCGGGACCCGCTCGTCCAGGTCGTCGACCCGCTCACTCCCTCCGACGCTCCGGATCTGGCTGCGCTCGCGGTCGCGGTCGGCGGGGACGGGTCACCGGTCCTACTGCGGTTGCTGGGTACGCATGTCCTGCTGGTCGGGGCGACGGGGGCGGGGAAGTCGAGCGTGGTCTGGGCGCTGCTGCACGCGATCGGCCCGCTCATCGCGTCGGGTGTGGTGCGGGTGTGGGTGGTCGACCCGAAGGGCGGCATGGAACTCGCCGCCGGCCAACCCATGTTCAACCGCTTCTGCCACGGCGAGACCCCCGACGGGTCCAGTCACGAGCTGGCCTATGCGGAGCTGCTCGAGGACGCCGTGACGGTGATGCGGGAACGACAAGCCCGCATGCGCGGCATCGCCCGCCTCCACACCCCGTCCACGACTGAGCCGCTCGTGCTGGTCATCGTGGACGAACTCGCCGCCCTCACCGCGTATGTGGCGGACCGGGACGCGAAACGCCGCATCAGCTCCGCACTGGCGTTGTTGTTATCGCAGGGACGCGCGGTCGGCGTCTCGGTCGTCGCCGCGATCCAGGATCCACGGAAGGAGACGCTGCCGTCACGGGACCTGTTCCCCACCCGGGTCGGGTTGCGGATGGTCGACGGTGACCAGGTCGACATGGTCCTCGGCGACGGTGCCAGACGACGCGGAGCCCACTGCGACGTCATCCCCGAAACCCTGCCCGGTGTTGCCTACATCGCCCGCGACGGCACCGCTACCTGCGTACGGGTCCGGTTCCCCCGGATGGACGACGACACCGTCACCGCGCTGGCCGCGACCTACCCCGCCGCACCAGCGGTCGGGTTCGTGCCCATGTCCGAGGTGAGGTCCGCATGAACCTCCACGACGACGAACTGGTCGAGTCACTGCCGGTGCGGGTGACGCGTGCCCTGGCGGCGGAGGTGTGGCCAGGCTGGTGGGTGGGTGCCCCGTGCGGGTCGGCCGATCCCGACGCCTGGTTCCCGGACGCCTTCGCGATCGACCAGGTGATACGGACCTGTGAGGCGTGTCCGTTACGGCGGCCATGTCTCTCAGCGGGGATCCTGGGCAGCGAGCATGGCGTATGGGGCGGCACCTATCGCGTAGATCGCACCCACGCCCGCCGACGCGTGGCCGACGGTGACCCCGTCCGGGTGGTCCTCGACCAGCTCCTCGACCAGCGCCGGACGTCTGATCCGATCCGAGCAGCGGCATGACCGCGACGCTGGAGGGTCCGGTGGTGCCGGTGATCACCGCGGACATGGCCCGTGAGCTGGCCGCCGCGGAGGGCGTGTGCGTGCGGCCGATCCTGCGCCGGGTGACCGACCGGACCTCGGGGGTCAGTGAGGTGATTCCGATCCGGTGCGGGTCGACCCGCGAAGTGGTGTGTCCGTCGTGTGCGCAGCGGGCCCGGGTCTTGCGGATGCAGCAGTGCGCCGAGGGCTGGCACCGCACCGATGAACCCGAACCTCGCGACCGGATCCCCATCGGCACCGACGACGACCCCGATCAGGACGACGCCGTCGGGGACGAGCAGGTGCCTCGTCGCGTGCGGTCGACACGACGCCGCACGGATGCGGTGGATTTGCCGCGGATGCCGATCGAGGACCGGACGATCGGCCGGGTGTTCACCACCCCGGATGGCCGGGAGTATCGGCCGTCGATGTTCCTCACCCTCACCCTCCCCTCGTACGGGCCCGTGCTCCGATCCGGTGCGCCGCGTGACCCGCAGACCTATGACTATCGGCGGGCCGCGTTGGATGCGCTGTTCTTCTCGCGTCTGGTGGACCGGTTCTGGCAGAACCTCCGACGCTGTGCCGGCTACAAGGTCCAGTACTTCTCCGCCGTCGAACCCCAACTCCGTCTCGCCTTGCACCTCCACGCGGCGTTGCGGGGTGCCATCCAGCGTCAGACCTTGCGGCAGGTGGTGGCGGCGACGTATGTGCAGATCTGGTGGCCCTCCTTCGACACGGCTGTCTATGTCGATCGGGTACCGGTGTGGACGGGTAGTGAGTATGCCGATCCCGTTACTGGGGAGATCCTCCCGACCTGGGCCGACGCGCTCGACGCCCTCGATGCTGACCCGGTGGCGCGGCCGGTGCATGTGGGCCGGTTCGGTCGCCAGCTCGACATGGCCGGGATCATCGCCCCGTCTGAGGACGCCGACCGGGCCGTCCGGTATTTGACGAAGTACCTGACCAAGTCGATCACCGACGCACACGCCAGCGACGACGGCATCGACCCCGCCTACGAAGCGCACATCGACCGCCTACATGACGAACTCCGTTTCCTGCCGTGCACGCCGGCCTGTGGGAATTGGTTGCGGTACGGGATCCAACCCGACAACGCCGGCCCCGGCCTCGCACCCGGTCGATGTCTGTTCGGAGCGCATGACCGGGAGAACCTTGGCCACGCCGGACGCCGGGTCCTCGTCTCCCGCGACTGGTCCGGCAAAACCCTGACTGAGCATCGCGCCGACCGTGCCACCGTCGTCCGGGAAGCCCTCGCCGGCGCCGGGATCGAGGCACCCGAGGTCGACCGGCTCGCCGCATCCGCGACGCTGCCGGACGGGACACCACGATTCGCCTGGTCCGATCTCGAACCCGATTCCCAGACCTACACCCACGCCCTGGTCGCCTCCGTGATCGAGGCACAGCGTTGGCGGGCCCAGTATGCGGCGGCCAAGACGCTGCTGGTGCCTGTGGACAGCCGTTCAGCAACCAGCAGCGCCGAGCCGACTGCAGCTCGGCCTCCCCCGATCCCCAGCTGACCTTCATGGTCGGAGGGCCGGTTGTCCAGGGTGAAATCCGAAGGACGCGAAGCGCCCTTGACGACCGGGCCGTAGACCACACCATCCACCTCGGGGGAGGCCGAGCCCCCAACCACAGAAGGGGTCCGCCGTCGGGTGGATGCCTCGTCATCGATGAGACAGGAGAAGGCGATGGAGAAGTTGTTGCTTACTGCGGATGAGATCGCTGAGGTGTTGGGCATCGGGCGTACGAAGGTGTACGAGCTGATGGCTGCTGGCACGATCCGTTCGATCAAGATCGGCGCGTGCCGTCGTGTGACCGCGGCTGGGCTCCGCGAGTATGTCGAGCGTCTCTCAGCGAACGCTGCGTGAGGTGAGCGGTGCGCGGCGGCGGGATCGTGGACGACGGGCACCTGGTGAGGGGTCGATCTATCAGCTGCCTGATGGACGTTGGCGCGCAGTGGTTGATCTTGGCTGGGTGGATGGGAAGAGGCGCCGCAAGTACACGAAGAAGGCGACCCAGCGGGCGGCGGTGGAGTGGGTCCGGGAGACGTTGAATGCGAAGAGGTCTGGGCGGCTCGTTGGTCGATCGGTCACGCTCGACGAGTGGTTCGAGCTTTATCTACGTGAGGTCGCTGGACCGAAGGTGCGGCCGTCGACGTTGGCGAATTATCAGCGCGATGCCCGCTTGCACATTCTTCCGTCGCTGGGCCGGCTGTCATTGGAGCAGCTGGCGCCGCAGCATCTGACTCGGCTGTATGCGGCGAAGCGCGATGAGGGCTTGTCGGCCGCGAGTGTGCGGCACCTGCATGCGACGGTGCGGCGGTCGCTGAATGTGGCGATGCGGTGGGCGCTGGTCGGACGCAATGTCGCGTTGCTGGTCGAGCCTCCGGCGCGGACGGAGTACGAGGTGAAGCCGCTGTCCGTCGTTGAGGCGCGCACCATGTTGGCGGCGGCTCGGACCGATCGTTTGGAAGCGCGTTGGGTCGTGGGGTTGTCGCTTGGCTTGCGTCAGGGCGAGGCCCTGGGCTTGTGGTGGGACGACGTTGACCTGGAGGCGGGCACGCTTCGGGTTCGGCGTCAGCTGGCGCGTACACGCGGGAGTGCGCCTGCGGAGTTCGCGGCATTGAAGTCTGCCAGGAGCCGTCGGACGTTGTCGTTGCCGACGTCGCTGGTCACCGTGCTGCGTGAGCATCGAGCGCGTCAGGCTGGCGAGCAGCTGAGCGCGCCTTCCTGGGCTGATGCCCGGCTGGTGTTCGCGACACCGCTCGGGACGCCGATCGATTCGAGCAACGATGCTCGCGCGTTCAAATCGCTGCTGCGACGAGCTGGTGTGCGTCCGGTGCGTCTGCACGATCTGCGGCACACCGCGGCGACGCTGTTGCTGGCACAGGGGATGCATCCGCGGGTGGTGATGGAGGTCCTGGGGCATTCGCAGATCTCGCTCACGATGAACACCTACGCCCATGTGATGCCGTCGCTGCTGGATGAGGCGGCCGCGTCGATGGAGACGTCGTTGTGGGGCCTGCAATGAACCGCTTGGCTGCACGGTTGGCTGCACGACTGAGCTTTCACGGTGTGCTGGCGAGTGGTACAGGCCGTCTGAGCTGGTGTTTTGTGGAGCCGACGAGGGGACTTGAACCCCTAACCGCCCGATTACAAGTCGGGTGCGCTACCAATTGCGCCACGTCGGCGAAGCCTGGACAGGCTACCGGGCGAGCACGGCCGGATCGACCCGGCTTCATCGACCGGCCTGTACCCGCCCGCCGGCGTCGCGACACGCGGTGGGCGAACGCCGCAAACGGGTTGACCTGCCTGCCAGGCTGACCACGTGACCGACGCCCTCCTCCAGCGCATCGAGGCCTTCTACGACCTCGTCCCCCGTGCTTCCGCACACACCGAGCAGCTCGGTCCGTTCACCCTCTTCGTCGCCGACTACGGCTGGCCGTTCTACGCCCGACCGGCCCTCGGCGAACGCCAGGCAGTCATGAAGGACGACGTCCTGGCTGTCCTGGAACGTCAACTGGCGTTGGGGATCCCACAGGCCTTCGAGTGGCTGGGCGACCTCGCCCCCGACGTGACCGAACCCGTCCACGCGGCCGGCCTCAGCATTCACCGCTGTCCCCTGATGGTCCTCGACGGCGAGCCGCCCGACCAGAAGTCGCTGCCCGGGATCGACATCCGCGCGATCGAGCCCGACGAACTCGAGCTCCTCGCCGCGACCAGAGCGGCCATCGGTCTCGGCTTCCAGGCCGGCGGCGTCGACATCGGCACGGACCCCGAGTCCGACGACGAGCCGAGCGACCCGACCACGACGGCCGGCCGCATCCGAGCCGGTCACCTCGTCCAGATGACGGCTGTCGACCAAGCCAGCGGGAAAGTCCTCGGTGGTGGCGCCCACGTGCCGCGAGCCGAAGCCGGCGTCACCGAGCTCGTCGGCATCGGCGTGCGACCCTCCGCCCGTCGTCGCGGCATCGGCCTCGCCATCGCGGCCCGACTGGCCGCCGACGCCCGACAGAACGGCATCGATACCGTCTTCCTGTCCGCCGACTCCGACGCCGTTGCGCGCATCTACGCACGCGCCGGCTTCGTCCGTCGAGGAACGTCCTGCATCGCCGAACCACCATCGGCCTGACCAACCCCTGGAGCCTCACATCACCAGCCCCGTCACAAGCCTGCCCACCGCCGATTTCGGTCGCGCCGGGATCCGCGTCACCACCCTGGCCTTCGGCTCCGCCGCCATCGGCCAGGAAGAGGTCGACGACGACACCGCCACGGCCACCCTCCGGGCAGCGCTCGACGCCGGAATCACCTACGTCGACACCGCTCCGATGTACGGCGACGGCCGAGCCGAGAAACGCGTCGGGAAGGTGCTCGCCGGCCGACCGAGAGACTCCTATGTCCTGTCCAGCAAGGTCGGACGGCTCGTCCGGCCCGGCCACCCCGACAGCGCAGGCACCGGCCACGACTGGATCTATGACTACACCCGTGACGGCATCCTCCGCTCCATCGACGAGAGCCTGGCCCGGATCGGCGTCGACTCCCTCGACATCGCCTACATCCACGACTGCGACGGCCATTGGGACGACGCCATCACCTACGCCTGGCCGACTCTCGACGATCTCCGCAGCCAGGGCGTCCTCCGCTCGATCGGCGTCGGCATGACCCAGGCCCCGATGCCGGCCCGCTTCGTCAGAGAAACGAGCATCGACGTCCTCCTGCTCGCCGGCCGCTATTCCTTGATCGATCCCGAGGGTCTCGACGAGCTACTGCCCCTGTGCGTCGAGAAGAACGTGTCCCTCGTCCCGGCACAGACCCTGCACGGCGGACTCATCGAAGGCGGACCCGACCAGACCTTCCACTACCGCCCGGTCGACCCCGAGACCAAGGCCAAGGTCGATGGCATCCGCACGATCTGCTCGTCCTACGGCGTTCCGACCGCCGCCGCCGGCCTGCAGTTCGTCCTTGCCCACCCGGCGGTCAAAGCGGTACTGAACGGTCCGAGCTCGCCGGCCCAGTTCGAGCAGAGCCTCTCCTGGTACCGGCATCCGATCCCGTCACAGCTTTGGTCCGACCTCCGCGACGCCGGTCTCATCGGCGCCGACGCACCGGTCCCGACGACGTCGCCCAGCGCAACCGAAGGAGCCTGAGCCGACGATGGCAGCCACTGCGCCACGCGTGATCGTCCTGTCGGGACACGGACGCTACGAGGACCAGTGGCACGACTTCCCCGCGACCTCGCACCGCATCGCAACGACGCTCGCCGACGCCGGTCTCGACGTCAGCGTCGCGGGCACCTGGCCACGTACCCTGACCGACCTCGGCGACCCCGACCTCCTCGTCGTCAACTCCGGCGTCGGTCTCCCGACCGCAACGAAGGACGACGAGGCCTGGGTCAGCGCCTGGGACGGACTCCGCGCCTACCTGGCCTCGGGTCGGCCGGTGATCGGGATCCATACCGCCTGCAACACGTTCCACGACGTCCCCGAGTGGCTCGACCGTCTCGGTGGCGCGTGGGTCGACGGCTCGATGCATCCGCCGATCGGCCATGCGACGGTCGGCATCGCGGGGCCCGGTCATCCCATCACCACGGCACTCGGCACGTCCTTCGACCTCTGGGACGAGCGTTACAGCCTCCTCGACCTCCGTGCCGACGACGCCCAGGTGCTCGCCACGCACGACCTCGACGGCGTCGCCCAGCCCGTCGTCTGGACCCGGGAGGGCGCCAGCGGACGGACCGTCTACGACGCCCTGGGGCACGGCGTCGAGTCCTACGACTCCCCGGAACGTCGACAGCTTCTGCAGGCCGCGGCGCGGTGGGTGCTGGCGCTGCCGTAGAACTGTGTCCATGGACGACGACCTCCCCACGGCCGCGCTCGAGAAGATCCCCGGCGGCGACGGCCCCTCCGACCAGGAAGGGTCCGGCAAGAACGAGTCGGGCCTGACGGTGATCATCGCCTTCGGTGCGAACCTGCTCGTCGCCGTGGCGAAGACGGTGGCGGCGGTCCTCACCGGTTCCGCCTCGATGGTGGCCGAGGCCGCGCACTCCTGGGCCGACACCGGGAACGAGATCTTCCTGCTCATCGCGAACCGGCGGGCAGCACAGGGGCCGGACGAGAGACACCCGCTCGGGTTCGGCCGCGAGTCCTACGTGTGGTCGATGTTCGCCGCGCTGGGCCTGTTCGCGGCCGGCGCGGCCGTGTCGATCAGCCACGGCATCGGACAATTGCTTCATCCCGAGCCCGGCGGCGACTTTCTGATCGCCTACATCGTGCTCGCGCTGGCGTTCGTCCTCGAGGGAACCTCCTTCCTGCAGGCGTTCCGGCAGGTGCGCCGCGAAGCACCCCGCGCTGACCGCGACATCCTCGAGCACGCCCTGTTCACCTCGGACCCGACGCTGCGCGCGGTGTTCGCCGAGGACGCCGCCGCCCTCATCGGGCTCGTGCTCGCGTTCGGCGGCGTCCTCGCCCACCAGCTGAGCGGATCGCCGATCCCGGACGCCATCGGCTCGATCGCGGTCGGTGTGCTGCTGGGCGTGGTCGCTGTCATCCTCGTCGATCGCAACCGCCGGTTCCTGCTCGGAGAGGAAGCCACCGGCCCGCTCCGCGACGGTGCCATCGCGGCCCTTACCGACATACCGGAGATCGCCCGCATCACCTACCTGCGGCTGGAGTACGTCGGCCCACGGCAGGTGTATTTCATCGCGGCGATCGACCTCGTCGGCGACGAACGCGAGCACAACGTCGCTACCGCGCTGCGACGCCTCGAACAGCAGCTCGAGACCCACCCGGCGGTGGTCCAGGCGGTCCTCACACTGTCCGCCGACGATGAGGCGAGCATCACCGCGTAGCACCCACGACGCGGCGGACCCGGCAACATCGCCGCAATGGACGGTCGGCAATGATGCCCCCATGACGCAGCCGTCCACCGCCCAGGATCAGACGGTGGTCCGCCACGTGCACGCCGTGCTCGAGTGCGTCCTGCGCACGCCGGCGAGGCTCATCCTGCAGGTCGCGGTGGCCGACGGGCCGCCCCGGCTGAGCGAGTCGTTGAGCATCACCCTCGACGGGGAACCGTGCCAGGTAACCGAAATCGGCCTCGCAGCCGGTGGCCGCGCACACGTCGTGCAGGCCCAGCCCGGCGCTCTGGGCGTCGACTACCAGGCGAGCGTCGGCCCCGGCACCGTCTACCGTCAGGTCACCGAAACCGACCGGCTGATCTACTCCCGGCCGAGCCGCTACAGCGAGTCCGACCGGCTGTTCCCGATGGCGGTGAACGAACTGCCGTCGGTACTGGACTCCGACGAACTCACCGTCATGAACGCCGTCGCCACCTTCGTCAGCGGCCGCACCGCCTACATCGTCGGATCCAGCCGGGTCACCGACGGCGCCGTCGACACCCTGCTCGCGAGCGCCGGTGTGTGCCGCGACTTCGTCCACCTCGGTGTCGGCCTGATGCGCGCACTCGGCCTGCCCGCACGGGCGACCGCCGTGTACGCGCCGGGCCTTTTCCCGATGGACTTCCACGCCGTCACCGAAGTCGCGATCGGAGATCATTGGCGCATCGTCGACACCACCGGACTCGCGCCACGACAGACGCTCGTCCGCATCGCCACCGGCCGCGACGCCGCCGACAACGCCTTCCTCGACGTGCCCTACGGCCAGCTCGACGTGATCCGCCAGGAGGTCGTGGCGCTGGCCGACCCCGTCCTCCCGTTCGACGACATGGTGTCGCCCGTCCAGCTGGCGTGAGCTCAGCCTGCTGACACCCGCTCGTGCGGCTCGGCCGGGACCCGGTGCCAGACCATCAGCACGAACACCGCGACCGCGCTGGCGCTGGCACTCAGCGCGACCACCCCGAGAGGAACTGCGGTGTCCTCTCCGGCGATACCGACCAATGGCGCGACCAGCGCACCGACCACGTATTGCAGCAGTCCCAGCACTGACGCCGCGGTGCCGGCCTGGGCGCCGTGCTCGGCCAGCGCGATCGCCATCGCGTTCGGGAACACCATGCCCAGCGACGAGACCATCACGAACAACGACACGACCAGCTCCGGCAAGCCGAGCCCGGCGATGGCCGTCACGGCCACCCCGATCGACCCGGTGATGTTGCCCGCCAAGCCGATCGACAGGATCCGCTCCGGCGGGTGCCGCCGGACCAGCCGGGCACCGACCTGGCTCATCACCATGATGCCGATCGAGTTGGCCCCGAACACGAACGAGAAACCCTGCGCGGACAGTCCGTAGATCCGCTGCAGAACGAAGGTGGCACCGGCGATGTAGGCGAACATCGAGGCACTGGCCAGGCCGGAGGTGAGGGCGGTGCCGACGAACAGGCGATCCCCGATCAGACCACCGAAACCGCGCAGCGTCGAGCGGAATCCCCTGTCCAGGCGGCGATCCGGCGGCAGCGTCTCGGGAACGCCGACGACGCCGGCGATCAGCAACACGACCCCGAAGGCGGCGAGGACGCCGAAGATGCCGCGCCAGTCGGTGAACCGGGCGAGCTGACCACCGGCGACCGGGGCGATCACCGGTGCGAGCCCGGACACCAACGTGAGCCGGGCGAAGAACACCACCAGCGCACGTCCCGAGTAGAGATCCCGGGCGACCGCCCGTGCGATCACCAGGCCGGCCGCGCCCGCCAGCCCCTGAAGCAACCTCAGCAGCAACAGGACTTCGATCGTCGGCGCGAAAGCGCACGCCAACGACGTCAGCAGGTAGAGCGCGAGCCCGACGATCAGCGGCCGCCGTCGCCCGTAGCGGTCCGACAGCGGCCCGGCGACGAGTTGCCCGACCGCCAACCCCAGCAGGCAGAACGTGATGCTGAGCTGCGCAGCAGACGCCGAGGTGTGCAACTCGTCGGCCAGCTGCGGCAGCGAGGGCAGGTAGAGGTCGAGCGAGATCGGCCCGAATGTGGAGAGCAGGCCGAGGACGACGACTGTGCTCGTCGATGCCCGGCGACTCATGCCTCCACCCTGCCAGCCGCTGATATTTCACATCTCGACGGGTGGTCACGCGGCAATCCGCGCTCAGCGCCCAGGACGAGGTGCCGTCGAGGTGTGAAATATCAGCGTGCCGGCCCGGACATGCGACGAGCGGTGGCCATGTCAGCGAACTGACACGACCACCGCTCGACGACTTCTAGAGGGCGAACCCCAGGTCAGTAGCGACGCGACGGGCGCGACGACCGGTTGCGGTACGCACCGGCCGGGCGACGCGACACCGGCGACGGGGCGATGTATTCCTCGACCCGCTCGTCGGTCGGAACGACTCCGCCGGCGAGATCAAGCAGACGGGCGTGACCCGGCTGCACGTACGTCGGCTTCACATTGACGCCCGCATCGCGCACGAGCTTCTCCGCGGGACGACGCTCACGCGGCATCGCCAACGTGACCACAGATCCCGAGCCACCGGCGCGGGCGGTACGGCCGGCGCGGTGGGTGTAGGTCTTGTGGTCGGTCGGCATGTCCGCCTGGATGACCAGTCCGACACCGTCGACGTGCAGACCACGCGCCGCGACGTCGGTGGCGACGAGGACAGGCACTTCGCCGTCCTTGAACGCCGCCAGCGTGCGGGTACGCGCACCCTGACCGAGGCCACCGTGCAGGGCGGCCGCGCGGACACCGTGCCCGCGCAGTTCAGCCGCGACGCGGTCGGCGCCCAGCTTGGTGCGCACGAAGACGATCGAACGGCCGTCACCCGCAGCGAGCTCGGCGGTGACCCGCTGCTTCTCCGACGGGTGGACGACGAACAGGTGGTGCTCCATCGTGGTGATGGTCGAGTTGACCGCTGCCGTCGAGTGGCGCACCGGGTCGATCAGGTAGCGACGAACCAGGCGGTCGACGTCACCGTCGAGGGTGGCGGAGAAGAGCATCCGCTGACCACCCTTGGGAGTTTCGTCGAGGATGCGCGCCATCGCCGGGGCGAAGCCCATGTCGCACATCTGGTCGGCCTCGTCGAGAACCACTATCTCGATCTCGGAGAGGTCGCAGACGCCTTGGTCCATCAGGTCGATGAGCCGGCCGGGCGTGGCGACGAGGATCTCGACACCACGGTCGAGCGCGTCGATCTGCTTGTTGTAAGGCATCCCGCCCGCGATCAGTCGCAGTCGCAGGTTCATCGCGAACACGTAGGGCTTGAGCGCGTCGGTGACCTGCATGGCGAGTTCACGCGTCGGCAGCACGATGACGGCGAGCGGCCTGCGGGCGTTCGCCCGCTTGTCGACCAGACGGGCGATCATCGGCAGCCCGAAAGCGAGGGTCTTGCCGGATCCCGTCTCGGCGCGACCGAGCAGGTCACGGCCGGTGAGGGCGTCGGGGATGGCGGCCGTCTGGATGGCGAACGGCTCGGTCAGGCCCTGCTTGGCGAGTGCCTTGACGAGACGCTCGGGCAGGCCGCTCGCCGCGAAACCGTTGCCGTCGGCGATGACGACGTCGGCGAGCGAGTCGTGCCGGGGAGCATCGAGATCGACACTGTCACGCCGTGCCGGGCGGTCGTCGGTGCGGTTGGTACGCCGCGGGGGCCGGCGCGAATCGCTGTCACCGCTGTTCTGGGTGTAACCGCCGGCGGCGTAGCTCCCGGACTTCTTCGGGTAGCTGGAGCGACCCGACGCCGACGACGGGCGATCAGCGGAAGTGGAGGAAGAAGGAGAGGTTGCGGAGGCCGGACGGCCGCCACGGTGCGCCGGGGCGCGCGTGTCGTATGGCACGAGGAATTCACTGCTTTCGAAACTCGGGCGCGGCTCACGGCCTGCGGTGTACGCAGGCTGTCGCCGAGCGGCGCACGCCGATGCCCGGGAACAATCGACCCGGGAGGAGATAGCGCGGCCAACGGCCACCACCGAAGGGATTGCCGGTGATGGGGGCGACACGCCTGGACAGCTGTGGATCTGGTCTATCAGAAGCGATTAGGCGCACGCCGAAGTACTTCGTAAATAGTAGCGGTCGACCCGCAAATATGACGAATCGGCATGCGCCCCGCTGTCCCCGCGGGGTCGGCCGGATCGGCCGGATCGGCCGACGAGTGCCGAATCAGCCGGCGAGTGCCGATCGCAGCCCGGTACCGACCTCGTCGAGCACCTCGTCGATCGGCCGGTCGGCCAGCGACTTCATGAACGGCTCGACCTTGACCGGGCCGTCGTAGCCGATGTCGCGCAACGCTCCGGTGAAGCCGGCGAGGTCGATCACGCCGGTCGTGCCGGGCAGCCGGCGGTCGAGGTCCTGCTGCTCGTCGACGGCGCGGCCGGTCGGTGCGTCGTTCACGTCCGCGGCGACGATGTCACCGGCTGCGAGCGTGCGGAGGTCGTCGGCGGATTCGCCGGCGGTGTACCAGTGGTAGGTGTCGAGGACGACGCCGACGTTGCCGGTACCGATGTCGGCGAACAGTTCCCGCGCCTCGCGCAGCGTGTGGATGAACGGGTAGCGCTCGGTCGACCAGAACGTCTTCGGCCCGATGTACTCGAGCCCGAGCTTGAGGTCCGAACCGGCCAGGATCTCGGCCACCAGGGCCATCCGCTCGACGTGCCGCGTCCAGTTGCGCCGGTACGGCAGCACGGCGTCCATCGGCCGGATCCACGTTCCGAGAGCGGGGATACCCGCGGCCACCAGCACGTCGACGGTCGCGGGAAGAGCGGCCAGCTGGGTACCGAAATCGGTGGCGGCGCCGGTGATGTTCACCGGCAGTCCAGCCGGAGCCCAGCGCAGGCCACGCGCACGCACGCTGTCGGCGTACTCCGCTATCGCGGCCGGGTCGCCGAGGGACTTGAGGTAGGCGACGTCGGGCTCGATCCCGTCGAAGCCGTGCTTGACCGCGAGTTCGACAGCGGACGGGAAGTCGGAGGCGGACAGGCCGAGAGCACCGAGGCTCAGGTTGGTGAACATACCGACGACGCTAGGAACCCCACTGAGCACGGGGCAACTCGGTGTCGGTACTTCGGACGTGCACGTCCGGTACCGGCCCGGTGGAGCCGCGGACGACGAGCTCCGGAGAGAACAGGAACTCCGACGCCGGCGCCGGCCGACCCGAGATCTCGTCGAGCAGGGCACGCGCCGCGGCCAGCGCCATCGCCTGCACCGGTTGCCGCACGGTCGTGAGCGGCGGGTCGGTGAACCCCATCAGGACCGAGTCGTCGTAGCCGACCACGGACACGTCGCACGGAACCTCGCCGCCGATCGCGCGGATCGCCTTGATCCCGCCCAGCGCCATGATGTCCGAGCCGTAGACCATCGCCGTCGCACCGATGTCGAGCAGCGTCCGCGTCGCCGCATACCCGCCCTCCTGCGTGTAGAGCGTCTCGCAGACGAGGTCGCGGATCTCGTCATCGCGCAGCTCGGTGTACTTGCGCATCGCGGAGGTGTAGCCCTCCAGCTTGCGCCGCGCGGCGACGAACCGCTCGGGTCCGATGGCGAAGCCGATCCGTCGGTGCCCGAGCGAGGTGAGGTGGCGGACGGCGAGGTTCATCGCCTCGACGTCGTCGGTCGACAGGAACGGCGCGTCCACGCCTCGGATGTAGCCGTTGACGAGCACGATCGGCAGCCGCTTGCGGACGAGTTCCTGGTACCGCTCGGGCGAGGCGGTCGCGTCGGAGTGCAGTCCGCAGACGAAGACGATGCCCGACACACCGAGCTCGGTCAGCATCGCGACGTACTCGTCCTCACCGATGCCGCCCGGGGTCTGGGTGCAGAGCACCGCGGTGAAGCCCTGCTGGGCGAACGCCGTCTCGAGCACCTGGGCCATCGCCGGGAAGATCGGATTGTCGAGTTCGGGCACCACCAGGCCCACCAGGCCGCCGCCGCGGACGCGCAGTTTGGCCGGCCGTTCGTAGCCGAGGACGTCGAGAGCGGTCAGGACCTGGGCCCGGGTGCTGGTGCTGACACCGGGCCGGTCGTTCAGGACGCGTGAAACCGTCGCTTCGGAGACCCCGGCGAATTCGGCGACCTCGGTGAGCCGAGCCTTCATGTCCTGAACCCTACCCAGGTGCGGCCGGAAACGGTCAGCCGGCGGTGGGGCCGCGCCTGCTCAAGCGGCAGACGGGCAACGATTCCGGCCGGGTCGGGGCAAGTGCGTGACAGGAGTTCACCGGCACGCTTGACTGGCGGTCAGCCTTTACAACGGATCGTCCGGCACGTTCCTGCCGGTGAAGGGAGTTTTTCCATGGCAACGGTGACCTATGCGGACGCCAGTCGTATCTACCCGGGGACAGATGCCCCGGCGGTCGACAAGCTCAACCTCGAGATCGAGGACGGCGAGTTCATGGTTCTCGTCGGACCCTCGGGTTGCGGTAAATCCACCTCGCTGCGCATGCTCGCCGGCCTCGAAGAGGTCGACGAAGGCGCCATCAACATCGGCGATCGGGACGTGACGCACCTTCCCCCGAAGGATCGCGACATCGCGATGGTGTTCCAGAACTACGCGCTCTACCCGCACATGACGGTGGCGGACAACATGGGCTTCGCCCTCAAGATGGCCGGTGTCTCCAAGGCCGACCGTCTCCAGAAGGTCACCGACGCGGCCAAGCTGCTGGGCCTGGAGGAGTTCCTCGGCCGCAAGCCGAAGGCCCTCTCGGGTGGTCAGCGTCAGCGCGTCGCGATGGGCCGCGCCATCGTGCGCGAGCCCAAGGTGTTCCTGATGGACGAGCCGCTGTCGAACCTCGACGCCAAGCTGCGCGTCTCCACCCGTACCCAGATCGCCGCCCTCCAGCGCCGGCTGGGCATCACCACCGTCTACGTCACCCACGACCAGGTCGAGGCCATGACGATGGGCGACCGGGTCGCCGTCCTCAAAGACGGTGTCCTCCAGCAGGCCGACAGCCCGCTGAACCTGTACGACAAGCCGACCAACGTGTTCGTGGCCGGTTTCATCGGCTCCCCCGCGATGAACCTGCTCGAGGGCAAGGTCGTCGGTGAGACCACCGTCGTCGACGGCCTCACCATCCCGCTGAGCCCGACGGTGCGCGCGCGCCTCGGCAACGATTCGAGCGTCACGATCGGCGTCCGTCCCGAGGACCTCCGGGTCGTCACCGACGGCGAGCCCGGTCTGGTCGTCCGGGTCGAACTGGTCGAGGAACTCGGTGCCGACGCGTACCTCTACTCGATGCCCGACGGCAACACCGACCCGAACGCGAAGCAGATCGTCGCCCGCGTCGGGACCCGCCGCGGCCTCGTCACCGGCGGCACCGTCACGCTCGCGCCCGACCCGGCCAAGGTGCACGTGTTCGCCGGCGAGTCCGGCGCCCGCGTGACCGACTGATCCCCGCTCCACTGACGACGGTCCGGGCGGATCCGACGACGGTGCACTGATGCCGTCGTTCGGAGCCGTCCGGGCCGCGCCCGGACTGCTCGCCCTACCGTGGGAAACCCCGCTCGAGGACTGGCCGGCCGCGCTGATCGTCGCGCTCCCGCGGGGGATCTCCCGCCACGTCGTGCGCTTCGTCCGAGTCGACGGTTCGATCCTTGCCTGCAAGGAGATCGCCGAGCGGACGGCGCTGCGTGAACACGCTCTCCTGCGTGATCTCAACCGTCTCAACGTCCCGTGCGTCCAACCCGTCGGGGTGGTCCGCGATCGCGTCGACCTCGCCGGGGAGCCGCTCGACGCGATCCTGCTCACGGCACATCTCCCGTTCTCGCTCCCCTACCGCGCGGTCTTCAGCAACAACCTCCGCGAAGAGACTGTGCTCCGGCTGATCGACGCGCTGGTCGTCCTGATCGTGCGGTTGCACCTCGAAGGCTTCGCCTGGGGTGACTGCTCGCTCTCGAACACGCTGTTCCGCCGCGACGCCGACTCGTTCGCGGCCTTCCTGGTCGATGCCGAGACCGGCGATCTGCACGACCGCCTGTCCACCGGCCAGCGTGCCTACGACGTCGACCTCGCACGGACGAACATCTTCGGGGAGCTCCTCGACCTGCAGGCCGGCGAGGTCCTCGACGAGGAAGCCGATCTGCTCGGTCTGGTCGATCGGCTGGTGTCGCGCTACGAGTCGCTGTGGGCCGAACTCACTGCGGTCGAGGAGTTCGACGCCGCCCACATGTACCGGCTCGAGGCGCGCGTCCGACGGCTCAACGACCTCGGTTTCGACGTGGCCGAGCTCGACATCGTCACCGACGTGGGCGGTCAGCAGGTCCGGATCCAGCCGAAGGTGGTCGACGCCGGCCACCACGCACGCCGGCTGATCCGGCTGACCGGCCTCGACGTCGAGGAGAACCAGGCGCGCCGGCTGCTCAACGACCTGGACGCTTTCCGGGCACGGACCGACCAGCAGAACCTCGACGAGTCGATCGCCGCGCACCAGTGGCTGACCGAGCTGTTCGAGCCGGTGGTGCAGGCGGTGCCGCGCGAGCTTCGCGGCCGTCTGGACGCCGCGCAGCTCTACCACGAGATCCTCGAGCACCGCTGGTACGCGTCCGAGCGGGTCGGCCGGGAGGTGCCGATGGACGAGGTGGTCGCGAGCTACGTCGACGAGGTCCTACGCGACCGCCCGGACGAGGTGGTCACGTTGCTCGACCGCGCGGAGGACCGTGACCCGGACGAGCTCGGCGATGTCGGGGACTTCGGGACCGGCTCCTAGGCGCCGTGGGCGAGGTCGCGCGCGATCACCATTCGCTGGATCTGGTTCGTGCCCTCGAAGATCTGCAGCACCTTCGCCTCGCGCATCAGCCGCTCGGCCGGATAGTCGCTGCTGTAGCCGTAGCCACCGAGGGCCTGGACGGCGTCGGTGGTCACGCGCATCGCCGCATCGGTCGCGACGAGCTTGGCGACGGCCGACGCATGTCGGTAGTCGAGCCCGGCGTCCTTGCGGCGCGCGGCATCGATGTAGGTGGCACGCGCGGCGACGATCGCGGCATCGGCGTCGGCGAGCATGAACGCGAGGCCCTGGAAGTCGATCAGCGGACGGCCGAACTGGTGCCGGGTGCGTGTGTGCTCGACGGCGAGGTCGAGTGCTGACTGGGCCAGGCCGACCGCGCAGGCGGCGATGCCGAGCCGGCCCGAATCGAGGGCGTCCAAAGCGATGTGCATCCCATCGCCTGGCCGGCCGACGACTCGCTGGGCGGGCACGGCGACGTCGCTGAGGAACATCGGCGTGGTGGGCGAGCCGGTGAGCCCCATCTTGCGCTCGGGCGCACCGAAGCTCAGTCCGTCCGAGTCGGCCGGGACGACGAAGCACCCGAGCTCCGCATGCTCGACAGTGGATCCCTGCATACGGGCGAACACGGTGTAGGAGTCGGCGACGCCACCGTGGGTGATCCAGGCCTTCTGCCCGTCGAGGACGTATCCGTCCCCGACCGGCCTTGCTGTCGTCGTGATGGCCGCGACGTCGGACCCGGCCTGCGGCTCGGACAGACAGAACGCACCGAGGCGGTCGCCGCCGAGCAGGCCCGGCAGCAGCGCGCGGACGCCGTCGCCGCCGTGCTGGAGCAGCGGCGTGCACGAGAGGGTGTGGACGGACATCGCGAGCGCGGGGGTGAGCCAGCGCTGCGCGATCTCCTCGAGAAGCTGCAGGTAGACCTCGTAGGGCACCCCGCCCCCACCGACGTCCTCGGGGAACGGCATCCCCAGCAGGCCGGCCGCCCCGAGGGTGCGGATCCGGTCGCGAGGGAACTCGTGGGCTTCCTCCGACTTCGCGGCGAACGGCGCGAGTTCCGCGTCGGCGACGTGCCGGACCAGTTCCAGCAGCTCAGCGGCGTCCTCGTCCAGCACACGTGAAACCGGCATGCGTCCCTCCCGATTGATACCAATCACGATACGCCCGGCTCGCTTTCAGTATCGCTCGACGCTCGTCTACCCACGAGCGGTGTCGAGAGGGGGCTTTAGGCTGAGCGGGTGCGATTCCTCGACGGCAACCGGCCCGGTTACGACCTCACCTACAACGACGTCTTCATGGCGCCCGCCAGGTCGGCCGTCACGTCGCGGCTCGACGTCGATCTCGCCTCGACCGACGGAACCGGCAGCACCATCCCTCTCGTGGTCGCGAACATGACCGCGATCTCGGGACGCCGGATGGCCGAGACCATCGCCCGTCGCGGCGGGATCGCGGTCATCCCGCAGGACATCCCGCTCGACGTCGTCAGCGAGGTCATCGGCTGGGTCAAGGCCCGGCACACCGTCTACGACACCCCGGTCACCCTCGAGCGGCACGCGACCGCCGGCGATGCGCTCGCGCTGATCCACAAGCGTGCGCACGGAGCGGCCGTCGTCGTCGATCGTGACGATCGGGGCCGTGCCCGTCCGGTCGGGATCGTCACGCCGCGGGACTGCTCCGACGTCGACCGCTTCACCCAGGTGCACGAGGTGATGTCGACCGACCTGCTCACCCTCCCCGACGGCATCGCGTGCCAGGACGCTTACGAACGCCTGCACAGCGCGCACCGACGGCTGGCACCGATAGTCGATGCCGACGGTGTCCTCGTCGGCGTTCTCACCGCGACTGCTGCCCTGCGGTCCACCCTCTACACACCAGCCCTCGACGCCGACGGGCACCTCCGGGTCGGTGCAGCGTTGGGCATCAACGGCCCCTCCAGATGGACGCGGACGGACGGCCCTACAAGGTCAGCTTCGGAATGGCCTCTGCGCGTGCAGTGCGCAACCGCACCCGATCGGACTCCGCGTTCGAGCGCGACCGCAAGGCCCTGTTCGAGGAAGGCATCTCGAGCTCACGCATGTACATCGACCGCGACCGGCCCGGCGTCGAGGATGTCGTCGACCAGATCGTCTCCGGCGTCCGCTCAGCCTGTACCTACGCGGGCGCGTCGACTCTGTCGGCGTTCGCCGAGCGGGCCGTCGTCGGGGTGCAGTCGAGCGCGGGCTACGACGAGGGCCGGCCGCAGCCGGCCGGCTGGTAACCGCGCCGGCGCGGGTCGCTGATCACGAAACCGGCGTGCCCACGGGCGGCGACTGCACGCCGACGCCCTGGACGTAGGCGAGATGGCCGCCCAGGTAGCCACCGACGGACAGCGCACCCGCCCCGGCCATCGCCAGTGCGGTACCCGCTGTCCGGCTCCGGCGACGTGCGAGATACGACCCGGCGAACAGGACGATGGCGACACCGTTGGCAGCGGCGTGCGCGACCCCGACCCGTCGAGCCGAGCCGCTCGCCTGCGTCCAGTCCGACCAGCCCGTCAGCGCACTCGGGACCGCGGCGAGAACGCCGGCCCCGACGAGCCGCCGTGCCGCCACCGCGTCTCCACCGGTGACGTCCAGCAGCATGGCGCTGGTCCAGGTTCCGATCGGCACCGTCACGAGGAGCGGGTGGACCGGATGGCCCAGCCATTCACCGCCCAGCAGGAATCGGGCCGGACGTGTTGCCGTCAGTGGTGCGATGGTGCGGTCGGCGAGTGCCGCCACCGAGTCGAGCATCGTGGCATTCTCGATCTTGCTGACGGCGGTGCGGATCGGATTCATGCCGGGGTGATGCCCACCGGGTCGCTCGGCCAACCGCGCACCCAGGCGGTCGGGCATCCGAGTCGCCGCCACCGGCGCCCACGTCCTCGTGAGTCGTAGGATCGGCACCGTGCCAGTCACCTCGACCCGCCGCGTCACCCGCCGTCAGGCCGAGCTCCTCGACCGCCTGCTCGACGTGTTCCTGGCGGAGGGCTTCTCCCAGTTCACCCTCGACGACCTGGCCTCGAAGCTGCACTGCTCGAAGACGACGCTCTACGCACTGGCCCCGTCGAAGGAACAGCTCTCCGCCGCGGTCGTCGTGCACTTCTTCCGACGGGCAGCCGAGCGCGTCGAGCAGCAGGTGGCGCTGTCGTCGCATCCGGCCGAGCGCATCACCGTCTATCTCCGCGCGGTCGCACTGGAACTGAAGCCGGCCGGCAAGGACTTCCTCGCCGACGTCGCGTCGTTCGCACCGGCGAGAGCCGCCTACGAGCAGAACACCCGCATTGCCGCCGACCGGGTCCGCGCGCTGCTGCGCGAGGGGATGGCGAGCGGGCACTTCCGGGAACTCGACGAGACGTTCGTCGCCGAGGTGGTCGCCCTCTCCATGCACGGCATCGTCACCGGCGACCTCACCACCAGGACCGGTCTGACCGACGCGCAGGCCTACGAGCGGCTGGCGCGGCTCGTGCTCGCAGCGGTCCGCGCACCGGCCAGTTCGTAGAGCGCGAGACTCGCGGCGACCGACGCGTTCAGCGACTCGGTCCCGGCGTCGATCGCGATGCTGGCGATCTCGTCGCAGGTGTCCCCGACGAGCCGGCCGAGGCCCTTGCCCTCCGAGCCGACGACGAGGACGACCGGCAGCTGTTCGGCGCCGAGATCGGCGGCGACCGCACCGATGGTCCGCTCGCCACCGGCGTCCAGGCCGATGATGCGGAGACCGGCGTCGGCGTAGGCCTGCAACGCTCGTGCGAGGTTGACCGCGCGGGCGACCGGGATCCGGGAGGCTGCACCGGCGGACGCCTTCTGGGCACTCGCCGTCATCCCGGCGGCACGACGCTCCGGGACGACGACACCGTGGGCGCCGAACGCGGCCGCCGAGCGGACGATCGCCCCGAGGTTGCGGGGGTCGGTCACGCCGTCGAGCGCGACGATCAGCGCGGACTCCTTCGCGGCGTCGGCCGCGTCGAGGAGGTCGTCGGGGTGCGCGTACTTGTAGGCCGGCACCTGGAGGGCGACGCCCTGGTGGCTGACCCCGCCGACGAGCCGGTCGACCTCGCTGCGCGGCGCCTCGAGCATCGGGATGCCGCGGGTACGGGCGATGTCGAAGATCTCGCGCACCCGGTCGTCGCGCTCGATGTGCTCGGCGACGAAGAGCGTCGTCACCGGAACGTTCGCGCGCAACGCCTCGACGACCGGGTTGCGGCCGGCCACCCAGTCGGGACCACCCTGGTCGCGGGAGCGACGCGGACCCGGCTGACGGGTGCGGTCGGCACCCTGCGGACCACCGGTGCGGGTACCCGTCAGACGCTTGTGCGCCTTGTGGTTCGGGCGTTCGACCGCCTTCGGGGTCGGGCCGCGTCCCTCGAGGGCCTTGCGCCGCTTGCCACCCGAACCGATCGCCGGATTGCCCCCCGACTTCGCGCGGATCGCGCCCTTGCGTGCACTGTTACCGGCCATCAGCCTGCTCCTTCTTCGTGCTCGGTTCATTGGCTTTACCCGGGTCGCCGTCGCCCAGGTCCCAACGCGGCCCCGACGGGGTGTCCTTGACGTTCACGCCGAGGGCGCTGAGCTGGGCCCGCACGGCATCTGCGGCCGGGTAGTCGCGGCGGGCCCGAGCGGCCTCGCGTTGGTCGAGCATGGCCCGGACGAGTCCGTCGACGACGCCGGTGAGCGCGACGTCGGACGACGCGGCGGACAACCACGGCTCGGCGAGCGGGTCGAGGCCGAGAACGCCCAGCATCGCCCGCACCGAGGCGGCCGAGCTGGTGACGAGTGCATCGTCGGACGCGTCGAGCGCAGCGTTGCCGGTGCGCACGGCGGCGTGCACGACGGCGACCGCGGCCGGGGTGGCCAGATCGTCGTCCATGGCGGTGGTGAACTCCGCCGGCAGGTCGAGCGCCGGCTCGACCGGGCCCACGCGTTCGACCGCACGGGTGAGAAAGCTCTGGATGCGGCTGAACGCCGCCGCGGCCTCGTCGAGGGCCTCGAAGCTGAACTCGACATGCGAGCGGTAGTGCGGCTGCGCGAGGTAGTAGCGGACAGCGATCGGCGGAACGCGCTTGACCACCTCGCTGACCTGCATGCCGTTGCCGAGCGACTTGCTCATCTTCTCGCCGCTCGCAGTCACCCAGAGGTTGTGCATCCACAAGCGCGCGAATCCACGGCCGGCCGCGCGGGACTGGGCGAGCTCGTTCTCGTGGTGCGGGAAGCGCAGGTCGATCCCGCCGCCGTGGATGTCGAACTCGTCGCCGAGGTACTTGCCGGCCATCGCCGAGCATTCGATGTGCCAGCCGGGGCGGCCGCGACCCCACGGCGACGGCCACGAGGCGGAGATCGGCTCGGAGCTCTTGTGGCCCTTCCAGAGGGCGAAGTCGCGGGGGTCCTTCTTGCCGGCGTTGCCGGCGTCGGCGGCAGGTTCCATGTCCGCCAGGCGTTGTCGCGACAGCTCCCCGTAGCCGGGCCACGAGTTGACGTCGAAGTAGACGTCACCGTTCGCATCGAGGGCCGGGTAGGCGTGGCCGCGCTCGATCAGCTCGCCGATGAGCTCGAGCATCTCGGGGATGTGCCCGGTCGCCCGCGGCTCGTAGGTGGGCGGGAGGCAACCGAGCAGCTCATAAGCCTCGTGCAGCGCCAGCTCGTTCGTGTAGGCATGCGCCCACCACGGGACACCCGCCTCGGCTGCCTTGTTCAGGGTCTTGTCGTCGATGTCGGTGATGTTCGCGATCACCGTGACGCCGAAGCCGTTTCGCGTGAGCCAGCGCCGGAGGATGTCGAAGACGACCTCTTTACGGATGTGCCCGACGTGCGGAGCCGACTGGACCGTGAGACCGCAGTGGTAGATGGAGACCTGTCCCGCAACGATGGGTTCGAACGGACGAACCGCGAGGGTGGCGGTGTCGTACAGGTGCAGGCTCACCGGTCAAGGGTAATCGAGCACGAGGGCCGTCGCGATCGCCGCGATCCCCTCGCCCCGCCCGGTCAGGCCGAGGCTGTCGGTGGTGGTGCCGCTGACGGAGACCGGCGCACCGGCCGCCTCGGACAGGGCAGCCTGAGCCTCGTCCCGCCGGCTGGAGATCCGCGGGCGATTGCCGATCACCTGGACGGCGATGTTGCCGATCTCGAAGCCGGCCGCCCGCACCCGGGCCGCGGCGTCGGACAGCAGGTCGACACCACTGATCCCGGCCGTGTCGGGCCGGTCGACGCCGATGGTGGACCCGAGGTCACCCAGACCGGCGGCGGAGTAGAGCGCATCCGCGCACGCGTGCGCTGCGGCGTCACCGTCGGAGTGTCCGGCGAGGCCGGCAGGTTCGTCTGACCACAGCAAACCGGCCAGGTACATGACCTGGCCGGCTGCGAACTGATGAACATCCACGCCTATCCCTACCCGGGGAACGCCGCTACGGGGAAGTGATCCCCGGGCTGGAGGCGAGTGGTGCGGGGTAGTCAGGACGCGAGCACCTCGTCGAGGACCGTTTCGGCCTTGTCCTCGTTCGTGTGCTCGGCCAGCGCCAATTCGGAAACGAGGATCTGCCGCGCCTTGGCGAGCATGCGCTTCTCGCCGGCCGACAGCCCGCGATCCCGCTCACGTCGCCACAGGTCGCGCACTACCTCGGAAACCTTGATGACATCGCCGGAGGCGAGCTTCTCGAGGTTCGCCTTGTAGCGGCGGGACCAGTTGGTGGGCTCCTCGGTGAACGGTGCCCGGAGGACCTCGAACACCTTTTCGAGTCCGTCCTTGTCAACGACGTCGCGGACACCCACGAGGTCGCAGTTGTCGGCGGGAACCCGCACGACGAGGTCAGACTGCGCTTTGATCCGGAGGACCAGGTACTTGCGATCTACACCCTTGATCTTGCGGTTCTCGATCTCTTCGATCACGGCTGCCCCATGATGTGGGTAGACCACCGTCTCGCCGACCTGAAAAGTCATGTATGAATACCCCTTTCCGTCGTCAAGGATAACACGCAATCTACTCGCCGGACAGACGTTTCCGCAGGTCAGAGGCCCCATGCCGGTCACGATCGTCCGGTTCGCGGCCTTGACAACCGGGCGGTGGGCTGCATCCCGGCTGTGCTGAGGTCGGCCGGACGACGTCCCTGGCGTGCGGGTGGGACGCCCGGTTGGCTAGGCTCTGCGCGCCGTCTCGTTCGCGCTAGCGCCAGGAGGATCGTCCGGTGTCCACCCAGGCTCCCCGAAGGTTTCGACGTCTTGCCGGTGGCGTCGCCGCGCTCGCCCTGGCGGCATCACTGGCCGGGTGCGGTGCCAACGTGCACGCCCGGACGTCCGTGCCTTACAACCCGACCGACGGCATCTCGGCCGACTCCGGATCACTCGGGATCCGCTCCGCCGTCGTCGTCTCCGCCACCGCCAAGACCGGGTCGCTGACGATGGTGCTGGTGAACAACAGCTCCGAGGCGAACTCCCTGACCGACGTCGCCGTCGCGGACGCCGGCCGGGCCACGCTCTCGCCGGGAGTCATCACGATCCCCGCGAACTCGGTCGTGAAGGTCGGGCTCACCTCCGCGGTCCAGATCGCCACCGGCGGCGCAAAGCCCGGACCCACCGTTTCGGTGTTCGGGACCGACATCGTCGCGGGTGGCGGGACGAGCGTGACGCTCACCTTCGGCAACTCGCCGTCGGTCGTGGTCCCGGTACTGGTGGTGGGGAACGCCGGCGACTTCAAGGACACCGTGCTCCCCAGTGCCGCTCCGAAGTCCTGATTTCGTCGGCTCGATCTCGGCTGGTTCAAATTTCGGCTGGTTCAAATTTCGGCTGGTTCAAATTTCGAACTTGTAGCCCAGTCCGCGCACGGTAACCAGTAGTTCGGGTTGTGACGGGTCCTGTTCGAGCTTCGCACGCAGGCGTTTGACGTGGACGTCGAGCGTCTTCGTATCGCCGACGTAGTCAGCACCCCAGATCCGATCGATGAGCTGACCGCGGGTGAGGACGCGGCCGGTGTTGCGCAGGAACATCTCGAGGAGCTCGAACTCCTTCAGTGGCAGCCTGATGTCGGCGTTGTTCACGCTAACGACGTGGCGTTCGACGTCCATCCGGACAGGCCCGGCCTCCAACGTCGCGTTGAGCAGCTCGCCCTGGTCCGCGCCGCGCCGCAGCACGGCCCGGACACGGGCGACCAACTCACGCGGGCTGTACGGCTTGGTCACGTAGTCGTCGGCGCCCAGTTCCAGCCCGACCACTTTGTCGACCTCGCTGTCCTTGGCCGTCACCATGATCACCGGGACGCTCGAACGTCGGCGGAGTTCGCGGCAGACCTCGGTGCCGGACAGGCCGGGCAGCATCAGGTCGAGCAGCACGATGTCGGCACCGGTCCGGTCGAACTCGTCGAGCGCCCGCGGTCCGGTGTCCGCGACCACGACGTCGAACCCTTCCTTGCGCAGCAGGTAGGCCAGCGGATCTGAGTAGCTCTCTTCGTCCTCGACGACGAGTACACGCGTCACGCGATGGTCTCCCTCGGTGTGGTGACGGGCAAGGCCTCGTCGGATGAATCGGATGGCTGTGGGGTGGGTGCCGGGCGTGTCTTCACGCCGCCCTTCGGCTGCATGCCCTGCACGGATTCGGCGACCAGCAATTGAGCAGTGAGGCCGGCGTCGTCCGGGCCGTCGCCGGGGTCGATCCGCATGTGGTCGCCGAGCGGCAACGACATGGTGAACGTCGAGCCGCGACCCGGCACGCTCCACAGCCGCACGCTGCCACGGTGTCCGGCGGTGATGTGCTTGACGATCGACAGCCCGAGGCCGGTACCGCCCGTCGCGCGGGACCGTGCCCGGTCGACCCGGTAGAAGCGCTCGAAGATGCGGGCCTGCTCGGATTCGGCGATCCCGATGCCCTGGTCGGTGACCGAGATCTCGACGGTGTCGGCGGTCTTGCGGGCGTGGCTCGACATGGCGGTCCGGACGTCGATCACGACGCGGGTCCCCATCTCGCTGTAGGACACCGCGTTCTCGACGAGGTTCCCCAGCGCGAGGGTGAGTTGCGGCTGGCTCCCGCGGGTGGTGAGGTCGTGGTCACCGGCGCGCACCAGGACGATCTGCTTGGCCTGCGCGTCCACGCCGCTGCGGTCCATCGCCGCCTCGACGAGCTCGTCGACGTCCACGCGGGTCGAGTCGGGCGCAGGATCGTCGCCCTGTACACGCGACAGCTCGATGATCTGGGCGACGAGCCGGCTCAGCCGTTCGGCCTCGATCTGCATCCGCGCGGAGAACCGCTGGACCGCCTCCGCATCGTCGGCAGCGTCCCGTACCGCTTCGGAAAGCAGCGTCAACGCACCGATCGGGGTCTTGAGTTCATGGCTGATGTTGGCGACGAAATCGCGGCGGACGACGTCGAGTCGGCGCTCCTTCGTGCGGTCCTCGACGAGGACGAGGATCTGCTGCGAGGACAGCGGCGCCACCCGCGCGGACAGGTAGGCGACGTCGGGCCACCGGTCACCGTGCGGCATCTCGAGGTCGATCGCCCGGATCACCTGGTCGCGCCGAACCGCTCTGGCGAGCTCGAGCAGCTCCGGGACGGCGAGCCGGCTGCCCTTGACGATGCCGTGCGCGCGGGCTGGCGCCGTCGCCAGCAGGACCTCGTCGTACATATCCATCACGACGGCGGCCGAGCGCAGCACCGAAAGGACCGCGGAGACCCCGTCGGCCACGGCCGGCTCCGCCGGTGGACCGGGCGGACGGAAGTAACGGTCGCTGACACGGAAAGCAAGGACCGTCGCCAGACCGATCCCCAGGCCGATGAGCCCGAAGATGACGGCAGCACTACCGACGTCCACGGGACAGATGGTACGAGCCGCGAACCGCCGGAACCGACCGTTCGGCACCCCTACGCCGAGTCGACGGCCTCGCGGGGGCGAGAGTTCACCCCACGTTCACCGCATATCGTGCGGCGTCCACCTCACTCTCGTAGCCTCCAGTCATGCGTGACAACTTCCATCAGCAACTCGACCACATCTCCGAAGAGCTGACCGCCATGGCGCGGCTCGTGGAGCTGGCCGTGACGCGTTCGACCGAGTCCCTCCTGACCGCCAACCTCACTCTCGCCGAGCAGGTCATCAGCGGGGACGCGTCGATCGATGCACTGCAGAAGCTCGTCGAGGACGAGGCATTCGAGCAGCTCGCGCGCCAGCAGCCGGTGGCCTCCGACCTCCGTGCCCTCGTGGCGACGCTGCGGATGGTGGCCGAGCTCGAGCGGATGGGTGACCTCGCCGAGCACGTCGCCAAGATCGCGCGGATGCGCTACCCCGAGATCGCGGTGCCCCGCGAGTTGCACGACGACTTCCGCCGCATGGGCAAGCTCGCCGCGACGATGGTGCGGATGAGCGGGCTGAACGTCATCGAGCGCGACGTCGACGCAGCCCGGGCGCTGATGGACCTCGACGACGAGATGGACCGGCTGCGGGTCGGGCTGTTCCGGGTGATGGTGGCTCCGTCGTGGTCGCACGGTGTGGAGCCGGCCGTGGACGTCGCGCTGCTCGGCCGGTACTACGAGCGCATCGCCGACCACTGCGTCTCCCTTGCCCGCCGGGTCATCTACCTCGTGACCGGCGAATACCCGCCGGTCCAAGTTCCGAGCGTCCCAGCCGGCTGAGCCGACCACTGCCTGATCGTGCTACGCACGCGAACCGGCCCTCGTGCACCGTGACCACCCGATCGACCCAGCGCAGCGTCTGCGGCCGGTGCGCGATGACGATCGTCGTCCGGCCGGCCGACACCTTCCGCATCGCCATCTCGACCCGGCGTTCGCTTGCGAGGTCGAGGTGCGAGGTCGCCTCGTCCAGCACCAGCACCGAGGGGTCGAGCACCAGGGCGCGCGCCATGCAGAGCAGCTGACGCTGGCCGGCCGAGAGCGACTTCCCGCGCTCGGTCACCTCGTGGGTGTACCCGCCGTCGAGGGTCTCGATGAATTCGTGGGCACCGACGGACCGCGCCGCGGCCTCCACCTCGAGGTCGCTCGCCCCGGCCCGACCGTAGGCGATGTTGTCGCGGATCGTGCGTGAGAACAGGAACGGTTCCTGCGGCACGTAGCCGATCTGCTGCCGGAACGCGCTCGGGTCGGTCTCGGTCAGCGGCACGCCGTCGATCTTGACCGCTCCACCCGTCACGTCGTAGAAGCGCGTGATCACCTTGGCGATCGTCGACTTGCCCGCACCGGTCTGGCCGATGAAAGCGACCCGTTCGCCGGGGTTGATCTTCAGGTCCACGCCACGCAACGACGGCTTCGTCGTCCCCCGGTACTGCAGAGTCGCGTCCACCAGCTCGACCGACCCCTCGAGGCCGTTCCCGAACTCCTCCGCGGCCGGCGGTGTCGGTACCGAGACCTCCTCGGCCAGCATCGCCTGAATCCGCCGGACACCGGTGCTCGCCCGCTGGTAGATGTCGAACACCGCGGCCAGCTGTTGGACGGGCGCGAACGCGAGCGCCAGATACAGCATGAACGGGAGCAGCTCGGTGACGCTGATCGTGCCCGCGTCCATCAACATGCTGCCCACGTACAGAGTTCCGGCCACCGTCAGCGTCGCCAGCAGTTCGATCAGGGCGATATAGAACGCGGTCGCACGGGTCGAGGTGTCGCGGGCCGTCAGCTGCTGGTCGGCAAGCATCCGGAAGTGCTTCTGGTTCGCCTTCTCCCGCCCGAACGCATGCGTCACCGGCAGCACCGCGAGCGTCTCGTGCAGGAACGTGTTCAGCGCCGAGTTGAGTTCGCGGGCACGCTCGTACGCCGGGCCGACGACCTTGCGGTACCAGACCGTCGCGACGACGGTGATCGGTACGACGGCCAGAACCACCAACGCCAGCGTGGGATTGATGAAGAGCAGGACGATCGTCATCCCGGAGAACGTGACGATCGCGACGAGCGCGTTGGTGATGCCGGCCTGGATCAGCTCGGCGACCGCGTTCACGTCCGAGGTCAGCCGGGTCATGATCCGGCCTGCGTGAGTGCGGTCGTAGTAGTCCATGCCGAGACGTTGCAGGTGCGCGAACATCCGCACTCGCAGAGCGAAAAGCACCCGCTCGGTCGTTCGGGAGGTGACGAAGTGCGTCGACCAGACGGCGCCGAAGTCGAGCAGGGCGACGACGGCGAAGATCCCGCAGACCGACAGCAGCCTGGCCACCGACGCACTTCCGAGCGCGCCCTGCAGACCCTGCTGGACGAGCAACGGACCCGACAGGCCGGCCAACGCGTCGGTCAGCAGCAGGCCGATACCCAGCACGATTCCCCAACGCTGCGGGCGGATCAGCTGGGTGAGCTTGAACCGGTCCCGTCGCGACGACTCGTTCCCGGTGTCGACCCCGATCCGATCGGTGGTCGGCTTGAGCTTGCCCAGCGCCACCGAGAGTTCGGCCGAGATCGGGTCACCGACCCGTGCCCGGACGGGATGCCCCGTGGTGTCGGCCGACTGCCAGGCGGCGTCGGTGACGACGTCGGGAGCATCCGGCTCGTCGATCAGGTCGGACTCTCCGAGAGCAACCCGCGGTACGTCGCCGAACGCGCGAGCAGGTCGGCGTGGGTGCCCTGATCGACGATGCGGCCGTCGTCGATCAGCACGACCCGGTCGGCCAGTTCGACCGTCGACTCGCGGTACGCCACGACGAGCACCGTCTTGTCCGCAACGAGATCCCGCATCGCCGCGAGGATGCGGCGCTCGACGGCGACGTCGACGGCAGAGGTCGCGTCGTCGAGTACGAGGATGTCGGAGGGTGCGAGCAATGCCCGCGCCAGCGCGATCCGCTGACGTTGCCCACCGGAGAGCGTGAGGCCCTGCTCGCCGACGATCGCCTCGTAGCCGTCGTCGAGGCCGACGATGAAGTCGTGGATGGCAGCGACCCGTGCGACCTGCTCGATCTGAGCGTCGGTGGCGTCGGCGCGACCCGTGGTGAGGTTCTCCCGGATGGTGCCCGAGGACAGCATGGCTTCGTCGAACACCATCGAGAGCCGGTCGCGCACATCGATCAGCGAAAGGTCACGGACGTCGACTCCGTCGATCGACACCGACCCCGAATCGGCGTCGCGAAGACGTCCGATCAATTGCAGAGCAGTGGATTTCCCCGATCCGGTACCACCCACGAGGGCGACGGTCTCCCCCGGCCGGACGTGCAGATCGAAGCCCTTCAGGACCTCGGGTCCGTCCGGGTAGGTGAAACGCACGTCGGTGAACGCGACGTCCGCGGCGCGTGCCGGCGGGAGAGCTGACGCCGTGCGCGCGCTACTGATGTCGTCGACACCGAACGACTCGTACTCGTCGTCGCGTACGTCGGACTCGACCGCGAAGACCTCGGCGATGCGTTCGGTACCCGATCGTGCGCGTGGTGCCAGGACGAGCACCATCGCCATCATCTTGGCGGCACCGGAGAGGTCGGCGAGGTAGGCGAGGAACGCGAAGAAGGTTCCGATGCTGAGGTGACCGTGCAGGGCGAGGATGCCGCCGAAGGCCAGCACGACCACCTGGCCGAACAGCGGGCCGACAGCCAGACTCGCCAGGAGAGGCGCGCGTTCACGTACGGCGCGCACCCGCGCTGCGAACATCACCTGCAACGCCGAGACGAACCTGTCGTGCTCGGCGGACTCCTGTCCGAAGCCCTTGACCACCCGGACGCCCGTGACAGCCTCCTCCGCGACGGTGGTCATCTCGGCCTCGCGTTGCTGCGCCGCCCAGGATGCGGCGTACACCCTCATGTGCATACGACGCGTGACCTGCATCAGCACCGCAAGAACGACCACCAGGAGAATCGCGAGTGGTGGCGACAGGACGGTCATCACGCCGATCGCCAGGACGATCTGCAGGATCGTGCCGACGAGGGCCGGCAGCAGACCCGTCGCCTGCTGGATGAGCACCAGGTCGGAGTTGACGCGCGCCACCAACGCGCCGCTCTGCATGCGTTCGTGCGCAGCGGAGTCGAGGTGCTGCAGGTGGTTGTAGAAGTCGTCGCGGATGTCGTTCTGCACGTGCAGGCTGAGCCGGCCACCGGCCCACCGCCAGGTGCCCGACAACAGGGCCCGGCCGATGGCGAGGGCGACGAGCAGGAGCACCCACGGGACGAGCGGACGCGACTTGGCGCCGAGAGCATCGTCCACGACGACCCGCTGGATCAGCGGCGCACCGACGACGGCGGCGGTCCATCCGACCACCGGGATGAGACACAGCAGCAGGATCCTCCGGTTGCGCACCACGTAGGGGGCGAGCCACCGCAGCCAGCCTTCGTCCGCGGCATCAGGTCGTCCCCGCCCGGGCCCATTGTCAGACTTTACTGAGGATTCTGCCGTGTCCGTTGAGGATTGAGCCACATCGGATCCGGTGACAGATGGCCGGTCGAGGGTCGTTCTGCGATGGGGATATTTCCCAGAATCAGCACGCTGAGATCTGCGGGTACGGGGCCGGGTAGCCCCGACAAGGGAGGCGGACATGCGGACGAAGACCTTTCACGCCGGCGACGGCGAGTGTGCGGGCATGCGGTATCACCGGCACACCTCCGGAGAAGGTGCGCGGGAACGGCCCGAGGGCGTGCTGCAGCACGGCATCGTCCCGCCGCCGGCGGGACTGGTGTCATGTGGGACGAGTCGGCTGCGGCCCGAACTCACCGACGCTTGGGCAGGAAATGCCTCAGAAGCGTTGTCGATGTGGGTGCGTGCGCGTCCCGACGAGCGACGCGTGCGACCCGGGTGGAGGGAGAAGGGGGGAAGGGCCACGCGTGCGTGTGGCTGGACATGCGGTGAAACACCTCGATGACCTGAGCAGGTCGGGGAGAAGATCTCGGGGATGCGCGGCGGCGCGCAAGCGGTACGAAAGGTGCTGCGGAAACGTTTCGCCCAACGCTAGACGCCTGTGCTGACGGATTCCAGTCAGATCGGGCATCGGCACTCATCATTCCTGCGATCCGCGCCACATCGCGTGGAGCCGGATGAGGTCAGCGGTACCGGTCGGGCATCGGAGACGGTCGGCGATGCGCAAAGATGCCCAGGGGACGACCGTCCCATCCAGCTGTCCGTCACCGGAGGACCTCGTGCCGTTGTTGTTCGACATGCCGCGCGCCCAGCTCGACACCTACCAGGGCAGCACTCCGCGACCCGCGGATTTCGACGAATACTGGGCCGCCGGGCTGGCCGAACTCGCCGCTGTCGATCCGGCCGCCTACACGACCCCAGCGGCCTTCGAGGCTCCGTTCGCGACCTGCTCGGACCTGTGGTTCACCGGTACCCACGGCGCGAAGATCCACGCACGGCTCGTACAGCCGACCCCCGCGCCGACGGAGCCCGGTCCGGCGGTGCTGATGTTCCACGGCCTGTCCGGCCGGGCACCGGACTGGAACGCGATGCTCGCCTACGCCGCGGCCGGGATCACCGTCGCCGCGCTGGACTGCCGCGGCCAGGGCGGCGAGTCCGAGGACGTCGGGGGTGTGAACGGGTGGACGCTGCGCGGGCACATCATGCGCGGACTGCTCCACGAGCCGGCGAAGACCTATTACCGGCAGGTGTACCTCGACACCAAGCAGCTCGCGCGTGTCGTGTTCGAGATGGACACCGTCGACGAGACCCGTGTCGGTGCCACCGGTGGCAGTCAGGGAGGCGGACTGACGCTGGCGTGTGCGTCCCTCGAGCCACGGATCGCCCGTGCCGCCGCGGTGTTCCCCTACCTCTGCGACTACAAGCGGGTCTGGGATCTCGAGCTCGCCAAGAATGCCTACCCCGACATCGAGGACTGGTTCCGTCGGTTCGACCCGCTGCACGAGCGTGAGGACGAGGTCTTCACGAAGCTGGGTTACATCGACGTGGCCCAGCTGACCCCGCGGATCGAGGCGGAGGTGCTGATGAGCACCGGCTTCGAAGACCGGATCTGCCCGCCGTCGACGCAGTTCGCCGCGTACAACAAGATCACGAGTCGCAAGAGCCTGCGGGCCTATCCCGACTTCGGCCACGAGGGCCTGCCCGAGAACGAGGACGCGGTCTTCACTTTCCTGCTGGGGTTGTGATCCCGACCGGCTGACCGCCCGCGGTTGCCGGGGTACCCGGCTTCCGTGGCGCCGCCGCGAATGCCAGCACGCTGATACCGAGTGCGAGGACGAGGACGACGCGAAGCGCCGCGCCGATGGACAGGCTCTGCGCGAGGAGGCCGATCAGCGGCGGACCGACCAGGAACGCGCCGTAGGCCATCGTCGACACGGCGGCGATCGCACCGGCCGCGTTGTCGCCGCCGGAGTCGCCCGCCGCACTGATCGCCGCCGGGAACACCACGGCGAGTCCCAGGCCCCAGACGCCGGCCCCGATGAACGGTCCCGCACCTCCCGGCAGCGTCAACGTCATGCCGACCCCGATCGCTGAGACGATGCCGGCGATGCGGAGTGTGCGGACACGTCCGAGCCGGCCGATCACGACGCTGCCGCCCAGCCTGCCGACCGTCAACGCCACGGTATAGACGGTGTAGACCGCGGCTGCCGAGCCGGCGGCGAAGCCACGTTCGTCGTGCACGTAGAGGGCCAGCCAGTCCGACGCCGATCCTTCGCCGACGTTCGAGCACAGCGTCATCGCCGCGATCAGGATGATCGGAACGGTGACCGCCCGCCCGATCGGAGCTCGCGCCGGGCGGGTCCCCCCGCCCGCGGGTTCGGAGCGCGTCGGGTGGTAGTCGCGCCACTTCGACGCCGCCACCGCGTTCAGTGCCAGCAGCACCGGGAAGACCACGACGAAGTGCGGGGTCAGCCCGACCCCGTGGCTCGCGAGAAGGGCGCCGGACGCGGAGCCGAGGATCAGGCCGCCGCTCCAGAACCCGTGCAGGGCGGACATGATCGGCGTCCCGCCGGCCTTCTCTACCGCCGCGCCGTGGACGTTGAGCGTCACCTCCCACATGCCGAACATCGCACCCGCGACGAACAGCGCCGCGCCGAACAGCACCGCGTTCGTGACGAACGTGAGCACCGGAACGGTCAGGCAGGTGACGACCGCGGCCGTGGTGCAGACGGCCCGGGATCCGAACCTGAGGTTCAGCCGTCCACCGAACGGCATCGAGCAGAAGGACCCCAGCCCGAAGCAGAGCAGGACGATCCCCATCGTGGCGAGATCGGCGTGCAAATGGTCGCGCACCGCCGGGATGCGGGAGAACCACGAACCGGCGAAGATCCCGCTGAGGGTGAAACTGGCGAAGGTGGCGACGATGTCACGACGGATGGCCGGCGTCGTGCCGATGCCGGCCGCCGGCATCAGCGGCCCTGGTTCTTGACCGCTTCGATGGCAGCGGCAGCCGCGTCGGGGTCGAGGTACTCGCCACCGCTGACGGTCGGTCTCAGGGTGTCGTCCAGGGTGTAGAGAAGCGGCACACCGGTGGGAATGTTGAGCCCGACGACGGCTTCCTCACTGATCCCGTCGAGGTGTTTCACCAGTGCGCGCAGGGAATTGCCGTGCGCAGCGACCAGCACCGTCTTGCCCGACTGCAGGTCGGGCACGATCTGGTCGTAGAAGTAGGGCAGCATCCGGTCGAGGACGTCGGCGAGGCACTCCGTCCGCGGGAGCGCGCCACCGGCGAGGTTGGCGTAACGTGCGTCGGAGGTCTGGGCGAACTCGTCGCCCTCGTCGATCGGCGGCGGCGGGGTCGCGTAGGAACGACGCCAGAGCATGAACTGCTCCTCGCCGTACTGCGCGAGGGTCTGCTTCTTGTTCTTGCCCTGCAGCGCTCCGTAGTGACGTTCGTTGAGGCGCCACGAGCGCTTGACCGGGATCCAGTGCCGGTCCGCGGTGTCGAGGGCGAGGACGGCAGTGGCGATGGCGCGGCGCAGGACCGAGGTGTGCACGACGTCGGGCAGCAGCCCGCGGTCAGCGATCAGCCGACCCCCACGAACCGCTTCGTCCGTGCCTTTCTGCGTGAGCGCGACATCGACCCATCCGGTGAACCGATCGGCCGCGTTCCACTCGCTCTCGCCGTGGCGGAGCAGGACGAGCTGGGAGGTCTTCGACGCTGACTCAGGCATGAGTCGAGTTTAGAGATGTCGGCCGCGACCACCGCCGAGCGGTCGGTCGCCGAGACGGCTCAGTGCCCGTCGTCGTGGTTGGCGATCGGGTCCGCGGGTCGGGCGAGCAGTCCGCGGAACATCTCGAGGTTCGCCACCGACTCGCCGCGAGACGTCCGCCACGCCCACTCACGCCTGATCGCCGAGGCGTAACCGAGCTCGAGGACGGCACGGAACCCGGCGTCGGCGGCATCGGTGGCCGCACCGAGCAGCCGGTCGAGACCTTCGGGAGACAGCTCGTCGGTGGGAATGCGGCCGGAGAGATAGACGTCGCCGAGATGGTCGAGTCCGAACGCGATGCCGTGGAGGGTGATGTTGTGGATCAGCAGCCAGCGGTAGACGCTCTCGGAGTGCTCCTCGGGGCGGCGGGCCACGAAGGTGTGCACGTCGACGGTGTACTCGCGGGCCTCGAGCACGGACACGATCGCGAGTTTCGCGTCGCCCGGAGTGCTCACGACGAACCGGCCCGGCTCAGGCTCGTGCCAGCCGGGGACCGCATCGCTCTCGGGGAGGTCGAGCTGGTCGAGGCACGCGCGAACGGCGACCGCCGCCTCTCGTCGACCGGCAGCGCCGGTACGGACACGTCCGCCCATCGACCGCCTCCTGAGCGTGATCGTTCCGTCCACCTTCGGCGGGCTCCAGATGATGTCCGCCGACCTTCCGTCGTCAGGTTAGAGCGGGCAGGCTGACCGGGCATCAGGATTTCGCCGAGTGCTGCGAGGTGGACCGCGAGAGCAATCGTCGACGCCGCCGTCGCGAGAGTCGTTATCGTTCTCGAGACGCCGTCAGGACTCCCGTCCGACAGACAGCCCAGGAGGTCGATGGGATGACAACCCGACATCGGGTCACCTCACAGCAGCGGATGGTGTCCGACGCGCTCGGGCGTCACGGCGGGTTCGTGAGCGCCCAGGGCCTTTACAGCGCGTTAAGGTCGGGCGATCGGCCGGTCGGACTGGCGACGGTCTACCGGAGCCTCGCCGGCATGGTCGACGACGGGTCCGCCGACGTGATCGCGACGTCGACCGGCGAGTCGCTGTACCGCCTGTGCAGCCCTGCCCACCACCATCACCTCGTCTGCCGGGTGTGCGGCCGCACCGTCGAGATCGCGAGCCCGACCGTCGAGCGCTGGGCGGCCAAGGTGGGTGCCGACAACGGCTACACCCACGTCGAGCACACCGTGCAGGTGTCCGGCCTGTGCTCGACCTGCCAGCCGCCCTCGCCGGGGGACCCGATGGAGTGAGCCGACGGAGTGACCCGACGGACCGGATGGAGCGGTCAGCCGACTTTCGCGTACGGGTTGTCGGCGAGGGCTGCGGCGTAGACGTCGAGCAGTTCGTCGGCGGTGCTCTCCCAGGCGAAGCCCCGGGCGTGCTCGACGGCACCGCTTCGCAGCCCGGCGAGCCCGTCGCGATCGCCGGTGAGACGCGCCAGCGCATCCGCCCAGGTCTCCTCGTCGTGTCCGCGCACCAGCAGCCCGGAACGACCGTCCGCGACCGCGATCGGCAGCCCGCCGACGGCAGCGGCGAGCACCGGCGTCCCACAGGCCTGCGCCTCGACGGCAACCAAACCGAAGGACTCGCTGTAGGACGGGACCACGACGAGATCAGCAAGCTGATACCAGCGCGCCAGCTCGACCGGCGTCGCCGGATCCTCGGTGCGGATCAGTGGGCTGACACCGCGGGACCCGGCGAGTGCGTGCAGATCCTCCCCTGAGAGCGACGACGTGCCGCTGGGGCCGCCGACGAAGATCGCCAGCACCGGACCGTCCGCACTGATCGTGCCGTCGGCCACCGCCCGCCCCAGTGCACGCACGACGAGATCGGGCGCCTTGTGCGGTTGGAACCGACCGGCGAACAGTACGACGACGGCGTCGTCGGGGACCCGCCGCGTCCGCCGGAGCCGGCGTCGCTGCGCGTCGTCCACCGGATGGAACATGTCGAGGTCGACGCCGGGGTGCACGACGGACACGCGGCCGGGATCCGCCCCGTACAGGTCGATCAGCTGGCGGCCCTCGACGGCGGTGTTGGCCACCAGCCGGGTCGACGCCTCGACCACCTGCTCCTCACCGAGGACGCGAGCATCGGGTTCGGCGGACTCGCCACCGGCCAGGGCGAGGTTCTTCACCTTCGCCATGGTGTGCATCGTGTGGACGAGCGGGACATCCCAGCGCTCGGCCGCGAGCGCGCCGACCTGCCCCGAAAGCCAGTAGTGGCTGTGCACCAGGTCGTAGCGGCCGGGCGGCGCGGCCGCCTCGTACCGCAACACGCCGCGTGCGAACGAACACAGCTGGGCCGGCAGCTCGTTCTTGGCGAGCCCCTCGAGCGGACCGGCAAGGACGTGCCGCACGTGTACCCCGGGAGACGACGTGACGTCGTTGATACGTCGTGCGGAAGTGGCCCGGGTGAAGATGTCCACCTCGACGCCCCGGTCGGCGAGCCGCTTGGCGAGCTCGTTCACGTAGACGTTCATTCCGCCGGCGTCGCCGGTCCCGGGCTGATCTAGCGGTGAGGTGTGCAAGCTGATCATCGCGACCCGCCGCACTGGCGGTGGCCCGGTCCGGGATCGGTGCTGGCTCATCGCTTCGTCCCTCGCTGGCCGGAGCTGTCCGGGCGACAACTCACGACGCTGCAACGCAGCCGTGGCAAAGGTGATTCCCGAGGCGGGTCAGTAGCGCGAGCGGTTGACCGCATCCCGCAGCGCGGGCCGCACACCGGCGAGGTACACCCCGGCGGCCGCCGCGGAGGCGATGTTGAACAGGCTCATCGGGCTGGTGAAGAAGAGCAGGCTCAACAACACGCTCGCGCTCAACAGCACCAGCCAGAACACCTTGGTCTGGTGATCGGTGGCGGTGAAGGCGTCGCTGCGGCGCGTGATCGCGTCGATGAGCGCGAACAGCTTCATCGCCATCGCGCCGGCGTTCAGCAAGAAGGCGAGAGCGGTCGGCAGGAGCAGCCAGGACGATGACACCTGGCAAGCTTAACGAGGCGCTGCCCAAACTCCTGAGCCGCCGGTCGTCTCGATTCAGGCGACCCGGGACAATGACGCCATGCGAGCACTTGTCCAGCGGGTCAGTTCCGCTTCGGTCGCCGTCGACGGGGACGTCGTCGGCCGCATCGACCGTCCCGGCCTGCTGGTGCTCCTCGGCTGCACCCACGACGACGACCAAGCCCGTGCGGCCAAACTGGCGGGCAAGGTCGCCAACCTCCGTGTCCTGCGCGAGGAAGCATCGTGCCTGACCGCCGCAGCACCCGTTCTCGTCATCAGCCAGTTCACCCTCTACGCCGACACACGCAAGGGACGCCGGCCGGGCTGGTCGGCAGCAGCACCTGGACCGGTTGCCCAACCTCTGGTGCAGGCTTTCGTCGGCACACTCGCCGACCTCGGCCTGCACGTGTCGACCGGGGTGTTCGGCGCCGACATGGCCGTCTCGATGGTGAACGACGGACCCGTGACGCTGATGCTGACCGAGCCGTACGAACCGGTTCCGGAGGTGGCTCGATGACCCACGTGCTGGCGCCCGACGACCAGGACCGGCTCCTGCTGTTCCTCGCCGATGCGACGTCGATCCCGCCGGTGCTGCCCGACGACGAGGACCTGGTCGACGACGAGGCCGTCCCGCTCGCACGCACCGACGCCATCGGAGCGGTCTCGGCGCTGCCGGCGGGCCGGGCGGCTGCCGACCTGATCCGGGCCGCTCGTCGGGACGGGGTGCTGTCCGTCTGGGCCGACCGGCCGATCGGCCGGCGTCAGCTCGACGCGATCGCTTCGGCTTCTCCCGCCGGAATCCAGTTGCTGGTGCCAACCCGGCCGGGCGGCGAGTGGAGCACTGCCGCACGCCGGCGCCTCGCCGGCGCCGCGGCCACGGCACTGCTCACCGACGGGGTGGCGGATGTCTGGATCGACCTGCTCCCCGTGTCGGCGTCGGTCGACGATCCGGAGACCACCGACGTGCTGATTCGCCTGGCCCGCGTAACGATGCCCGTCGACGCGGTTACCATCGACGCCGGCGGGACCGGCCTCGATCCGAACGTCGCCGCTGCGGTCGCCCGGCACCGCCGACCCGCCGCCGATCGTGGCCTGGTGGTGTTCTTCACCGGCCTGTCGGGCTCGGGCAAGTCGACGGTCGCCCGTGCGGTCGCGCAACGGCTCGAGGTCCAACGGACGGTCACCCTTCTCGATGGCGACCACGTTCGACGGTTGCTCTCGTCGGGACTGGGGTTCAGCCGTGCTGACCGCGACATGAACGTCACGCGCATCGGGTTCGTCGCCGCCGAGATCGCCCGGCACGGCGGGATCGCCGTGTGCGCACCGATAGCCCCGTACGCGAGCACCCGCGCGATGGTCCGGCTGATGGCCGCCGAAGCGGACGCGACCTTTCTGCTCATCCATGTGGCGACGCCGCTGGCCGAATGCGAACGCCGGGACCGGAAGGGCCTCTACGCGAAGGCCCGAGCCGGGGTGATTGCGGAGTTCACCGGCATCAGCGACCCGTACGAGGAACCCGACGACGCCGACCTCGTCCTCGACACGACGGACCGCGACGTCGACGACTGTGCCGACGAGGTGCTCGCGCTGGTAGGCACTCAGATCTGCTGACGCATCCGCCACTCCCGCGGCGCCAGACCCGTGCGCGCCTTGAACACCCGGGAGAAGTAGTACGGATCGTCGATCCCGTTCGCACGTGCGACTTCGGCGATGCCGAGATGCGTGGATGCGAGCATCGAACCGGCGCGGTCGATCCTGGCCGCCAGCACCCAGTCCATCGGCGACGTGGCGAGGTGACGGCGGAACATCCGCGTGAGCGTGCTGGCACCGCGGCCGTCGAAACGCTCGAGGTCACGCAGTGCCAACGGTTCGTCGAGCCGGGTATCGATCCATCGCAGCAGCCGGCGCAGCTCTGCGGGCACCGACGGGTTCTCGCGCACATCGACCACCGGCGGTCGATCCAGCTCGTCGAGCCCGAGCCGGCCCAGTGCACGGGCCTGGTCGTCGGTAGGGCCGGCCGCGAACACCGAGATGGTGTAGCGGACGAGCATCGCCAGGCCCGGGCGCTGGGTCTCGTCGGTCGCCAGCACTGTGCGGCCGGGCGGCCGCGGTGTCCCGGGCGACCTGGCCGGCGATCCGTACAGGTGGTGACGCGGATCGTGCGCGACGGTCAACTCGATCGGCGCGTCGACAAGATGCGCCGGGATGACGTGCATGCCGTACACGAAGAACGGGTCGTCCCGATCGGCCCGGTAGGTGATCGCGTGTCCCCACGGCAGCAGATACATCAGCCCACGGCGCAGCGGATGCGCCAGCCCGTCGACGACGACTGTCCCGGTGCCCTCGTGGCAGCCCAGCACCATCCTCGATTGCACCGAGGGAAAGGCGAGCACACCGGCTGGCCCGAACTGCGTGTGCGACGCGGCGGCCACCAGCGGAAACGGCGTGGCAAGATCGTCCATCTTTTGATGCTATCGACTATGTCCGGCGACAGCCCCGGGGCGGTGAACTGGTACCCATGAGCGCGACGCTGTCTTCCAGGACCGAACAGTTCATCGACTCGTCCCCCATCCTGGACGACCCCGAGGCACTGCGGGCCAGGCTGGACGAGAAGGGCTACCTCTTCGTCCGCGGACTGCTCCCGGTCGAGGAGATCCTCGACGTCCGCCGCCAGATTCTCCAGGTTCTCGACGCACACGGCTGGGTCGCGGCCGGCACGGACCTGATGGACGCCATCGCCGACGTCGAGGCGTATGCGCGGGTCCCCCAGGAGGACATCGACTTCTGCGGCGTCGGGGTCGGCGCGCGGGCGTACGGCGAGATCTACCGGCTAGAAGCGTTCCACCAGCTCTCCCACCACCCCGCGCTGATCAGCCTCTACGGCAACCTGTTCGGCCGCCCGGTGCTCGCGCAGCCCCGCAACATCGCCCGTGTGATGATCCCGTCCGAACTCGGTGTGCCGACGCCGCCGCATCAGGACTTCATCCACATCCAGGGCTCGAAGAACACGATGACGGCCTGGTTGCCACTGGGCGACTGTCCCGTCGACCTCGGCGCGCTCACAGCGCTGGCCGGGTCCCAGAAGGAGGGCGTGCTGTCCTACAAGCAGGCCGAGGGGCCGGGTGGGCTCGAGGCCTACCTGTGCGAGATGGACTACCCGTGGGCGATCGGTGACTTCGCTGCCGGTGACGTCCTCACCTTCACCTGCGAGACCGTCCACAAGGCACTGCCGAACGAGCACCCGGACCGCATCCGACTTTCCGCCGATTTCAGGTATCAGCCTGCTGACGACCCGATCAACGAGAGCTCGCTCGAGCCACACTGCAACGTCGACACCTGGGACAACATCTACGCGGGCTGGGAGAACCCGGCACTGAAGTACTACTGGCGCGACCAGAAACTCCAGTTCAGCGAGTGGGACGAGTCGATCCGCTGGCAGAAGAACCGCATCTGCTGACCGGACGTCACCGTCGCCCTCAGCGGCCGATTCCCTCCGGTCGAACCCGGTGCCGGCGGATCTCGCCGGGCCACGCGTCCTCGTCCGGTGGGACGGCCTGGGTGGTCAGCTGCCCACCCAGCCAGTCGGTCTCCTCGACCAGGACGACCCGACGACTCGGCCGGGCCGCGTCGAGCGCGGCCGCGACACCACCCAGTCCACCGCCGACGATCAGGACCTCGGTGTGCAGCTCGCGCGCCATGGCGCCAACCCAGGGGCGGACCCGTCGCGGGCGCTGGGCTCGACAGCTTCACGGCCGGTTGGCGCCACGCCCGCGTTGCGGACCGGCCTGGCCGCGGTTGGCGCCAGCGCGGATACTCAGGCAATGACCATCGTTCGAGGAGGCGGCATGCGGCCCATCCAAACCGCGCGGTACGGCTCATTCCGTGCCGGTGACGCCGATCGTGAGCGTGTGATCGACGTGTTGCGGGCCGCCCACGCCGACGGTCGCATCGACCTCGACGAGTTCGGTGTGCGCACGGACGACGTCCTGCATGCGCTCACGTTCGCCGAACTCGAGCGGGTGACCGCGGACCTGCCCGGCGGCTCGAGCGTCGTTCGGTTCCGGCCCGGCGGACTGGCGCGGCCGCCGCGCTCCGGCCGGGCGGTGGCGTCGGCCGCGCTCGGGCTTGGTGGCTGGCTCGGACCGACGTTGTTCGCGTGGATCCCCGCGATCGTGCTCGGCCATCAGGGACGTCGCGAGATCCGCCGCGACGGGACGGCCGGATACGACCTCACGACTATCGGACTCGCCGCTGCCTACGCCGGGTTGGCGCTGCAGGCGCTCTGTGTGGTCGCCCTGATCGTCGTGCTGGCGCTCTCCTAGCGGTAGCCCGCTCCGGGCGGCGGTGCTGCCCGGCTCAGACGATCATGCCGGCGCCGACGGTGGCGTTGCTCGCCTCGTCGATCACCACGAACCCGCCGGTCAGCCGGTTGCGGCTGTAGGAGTCGGCGAAGATCGGCTGTGCGGTGCGCAGCCGCACCCGGCCGATCTCGTTGCGTGCCAACCCGGTCGCGGTCTCGTCGCGGTGCAGGCTGTTGACGTCCAACCGGTACTGCAGGTCCTTGAACGCCGCCTTGACGGTGCGGGTCGTGTGCTTGATCAGCAGCCGGTCGCGCGGCGCCAGCGGCTTGTCGGCCATCCAGCAGACCATCGCATCGATGTCCTGCATGGCGACCGGAGCGTTGTGCGGTCGGGCGATCATGTCGCCGCGGGACACATCCACATCGTCGGTGAGCCGCACTGTCACCGACATCGGTGCGAACGCCTCCGGGACCGGGCCGTCCGCGGTGTCGATGGACTCGATCCGGCTCGTCATGCCGGACGGCAGGATGAGCACCTCGTCACCCGGTTTGAGGACTCCGCCGGCGATCTGGCCGGCGTATCCGCGGTAGTCGTGGTAGGCGTCGGACTGCGGCCGGATCACGTACTGGACCGGAAGCCGGGCGTCCACGAGATTCCGGTCGCTGGACACGAACACGTTCTCGAGATGGTGCAGGAGGGACGGGCCGTCGTACCAGGGCATGTTCGCCGATCGGGTGACGACGTTGTCGCCGACCAGCGCCGACACCGGGATGATGGAGAGATCGGGGATCCGGAGCTTCGTCGCGAAGCCGAGGAACTCCTCGCGCAGCGCGTCGTAGACGCCCTCGTCGTAGCCCACCAGGTCCATCTTGTTGATACACAGGACAAGGTGCGGCACGCGCAGCAGGGACACCAGGAAGGCATGCCGCCGGGTCTGCTCGACGATCCCGGCACGCGCGTCCACGAGCACCAGCGCCAGGTCGGCCGTGGAGGCGCCGGTGACCATGTTCCGGGTGTACTGGATGTGCCCCGGCGTGTCCGCGATGATGAACTTGCGCCTCGGCGTCGCGAAGTATCGGTAGGCGACGTCGATCGTGATGCCCTGCTCGCGTTCGGCCCGAAGACCGTCGGTCAGCAACGCGAGGTTGGTGTAGTCGAAGCCCTTGTCGCGCGATGTGCGTTCGACTGCGTCGAGCTGGTCGTCGAAGATCGACTTCGAGTCGTAGAGCAGCCGGCCGATCAACGTGGACTTGCCGTCGTCGACCGACCCTGCGGTGGCGAAGCGGAGCAGATCCATCTAGAAGTAGCCCTCTTTCTTGCGGTCTTCCATGGCGGCCTCGCTGAACCGGTCGTCGGCCCGGGTGGCACCCCGCTCGGTGATGCGGGTCGCGGCGACCTCGGCGATGACCGCGTCGAGGTCGGCGGCGTCGGATTCGACCGCACCAGTGCAGCTCATATCGCCGACCGTGCGGTACCGGACCAGCGCGGTGAACGGCTTCTCGTTCTCGCGCCGCTCCGCGACATCGACGTCGGCGAGCAGCATGCCGTCGCGCTCGAACACCTCGCGTTCGTGGGCGAAGTAGATGGACGGGATCGGGATATCGTCCGCCGCGATGTACTGCCAGATGTCGAGCTCGGTCCAGTTCGACAATGGGAACGCGCGGATCGACTCGCCCGGGTGGACCCGCCCGTTGTATAGGTTCCACAGCTCGGGACGCTGGTTCTTGGGATCCCACTGGCTGAACTCGTCGCGGAAGCTGAAAACGCGTTCCTTGGCGCGTGCCTTCTCCTCGTCGCGCCGGCCGCCGCCGAGGAGCGCGTCGAACTTGTTCTCCTCGGCGATGTCGAGCAGCACCTGGGTCTGGAGCCGGTTGCGACCCTGCCCGGGCAGCTCGGTGAGCCGGCCGTCATCGATCGCGTCCTGCACGGAGCCGACGACGAGACGCAGCCCCAGCTCGGTGATGAGCCGGTCGCGCAGCCTCAGGACTTCTTCGAAGTTGTGGCCGGTGTCGACGTGCAGGATCGCGAACGGCACCCGCGCGGGATGGAACGCCTTGACCGCCAGCCGCAGCATCACGAGTGAGTCCTTGCCACCTGAGAACAGCAGTGCGGGCCGCTCGAACTCGGCGGCGACCTCGCGAATGATGTGGATCGATTCCGACTCCAGCGTCTGGAGCTGGGTCAGCCGGTAGTCGTGCACGGCGCGCGCGGATGGCATGGACCTTCTCGTGGCTCGGGAGTCGTGGACGGGCGCCGACAGACGGGCCGGGCCCGAGGATAACCGCCCCGGTCGGCGGGGCTATTCCGAGGGGCGGCCGGGCGTCTCATCGCTTGGACGACACTGGCTCCAGGCTCGTCCCACTGCTGAACGCCTTCTCACGGAAGCGATACGAACCACTACTCACTGCTATTGACAGTGAACGGGGGAAATGACACGTTTGCGGCCTACCGTCGCCACTCGGAGGTCCAGATGTCACATACGCGTTGGCACCCACCTGCGGTGAACCTGCTGCGGCGACTGCCCGCGGGATCGAAGTCCGACCAACCGTTGGGCGACGCGCCGGCGCGACGCCGTCAGCCGGCACTTCTCCAGCCCGAGCCACCCGCCCGCGCCGGTACCGACGAGTCGCCGGGCGCCGATGCGAAGTGGCGGGTCTGCGCAGTCGTTGCGCGCCTGCGCTCGGTCGTCCCGATGCCGACCACGCGATGGGGATCGCTCGCACGGTCTGCCGCCGGCGGACACCGGTGATCCTCGGCACCTGACCGCACGAACCGCAGCTCCCGCCGGGAGCACCAGACCAGTGGCCGACCCGATCCCCCTCGGGCCGGTCACTGCTGCGTCGTGAGCCCGGCAGTAGCCAGCGGCGCCTGATTCGCCACCCGCCAAGCCAGCAAAATCACACCGAGTTACGATTCATCACTCTTAGTGTTGACATCTGTGCAAAGTCGTGCGACCTTTCAGTTAGGCAGAAAGCAGCGAGCGAGCGCCACCAACACCGGCGCGAACCGCAACCAACCGCCACCTGATCCGACTGATCGAAGCGCAGCGGGCACTCAGCACCGCAGTTCTCCATCAGCAGCACCCGTTCTTGATCGGCACCACCATTCGGACGTGAATTCTACGTTTCCCGAATCGGCGAGACCGGTTTCCCTCCTGCCCATGCAGGAAGCGAAGCCACTGGCCCGACTTCGGAGATGACGAGAACGTCGCACACCTGTGCTGACGTCCATCGGTGTGCCCGCAACAGCGCTACATCATTTCGGGAACCTTCCTTCGGTGGTGAACACCGATGCACGTCAGAGGAATCCTCATGTCCGTTTCCCCCATTCTCGAGACCGTTTCCGCCGCCGTCTCGACGGCAACGAATTCGGTCACCTCACGGCGTGCGATGTTGAAGCTGAGCCTCGCCGCCGCCGGTGGAGTCGCCATCACCGCCTGGTCGGCCTCCACCAGCGCCACCACCGCACACGCCGCCGTCGACACCCGCGACTCGCTCGTCCTCGGCGCCTACCGCCCCGACATCACCACCACCGGCGTCCTGCCCGGCTCGACCCTGACGATCACCTCCAACCACGTGCCCGTCAGCAACACCACCTACACCAACCTCGACGTCCGGTCCAACGTCGTCCCGGGCGCCTCGGTCGGCAACGTCACCTACAAGAACTGCATGTTCCGCGGTACGGCAGCGGCCCCGACCACTTTCAGCTCTCTCTACACCATGTTCCGGCCGCATCAGCGCGGATTCACCTTCATCGACTGCACATTCCGCCCGCAGACCCCCGATTTCATGTGGGTCGGACTGCAGGGCTACGGCTTCACCCTGCTCCGGTGCGAAGCGAACAAGCTCGTCGATCAGGTCGAGGTCTTCAACTCCAACAACGGGCCCGGCGGTGCCAGTGACGACAGTCTCCGTAACGGCCCCGGCGACGTCGTCGTCGACCAGTGCTTCTTCCACGAGTCGGCTTACTGGGGTCCCAGCATCGACACCGGTGCGGCCCGCAACGGCTCGCACAGCGACGGCATCCAGTGGGAAGGCACCACCGGCCTGACCGTGCGCGGCAACTACTTCACCGGCCAGCTCAGGACCGAATACCAGCCCAACTTCGTCGGCGGCACCACCACCAACTCGGCGATGATGATCAAGCCCGACGCCGGCAACGTCGGTGGCGCCACCATCACCAACAACTGGTTCGGCGGCGGCGCCGTCACCATCAACGTGGCCGACGCACCCGCGAAGAATCGATACATCGCCAACCTCGGCACTCTCAGCAACAACCGCTTCAACCGCGACCAGTTCTATGCCCCCACTGCCATCCTCGTGAACGTGAACAGGGTTACCGGCCACTCCGATATCGCCATCAACACGACCGGCAATGTGTTCGACAACAACGGCGCGGCCGTTCCGACGATCCGCAAGTTCTACTGAGTCAGATCACCGGTGCGCGACAAGCACCACCGGCTCCCACACCAGCACGCTGACGGCCGGTCCCGATCTGGGGTCGGCCGTCAGTGCCGTCAACCCTCGGACGGGCTGGCCGAGCGGCTGCTCGAGGGTCTCGGCGGCCGATTCGCGCGGTAATGCTTACGATTAGTAGCGATTGCGTCACACAGAGTGTTGACAACTAGGGATCTGCTGCGTAATTTTGTTCTTGCCAACAAGTTGTTGATCCGCACCTCACCTCGCCCGTCCCGCCACGATCCCCAATCCCGTGAGCGGTAGGCGAACACCCGCAGTACGTGCCGCACAGCCCATCGTCTGGGTCGGTGCGTGGCCCGACCGCGCCTAGAAGATCGGGAACTCCCCACCATGAACGACATCTTCGATGCTGCTTCGTCGACCCCTGAGGTCGGATCGCTACCATTCCGTCCCGCCGGCGAGCTCACGCCGACCGCCGGTAACGGCGCGCTTTCCCGGCGCACCATGCTGGGAATCGTCGCCGCCTCGGTGGGCGGCCTGGCCCTCGCCGAATTTCCCGGCGCCGGCGCCTCGGCCGCCAGCTCGAGCAGCCGGAACAAGCTCGTGATGGGTACCTATCGGCCCAGCCTCTCCACCGCCGGGGTCATCCCCGGGACGAAGCTGACGGTGACGTACAACCACGTGCCACGCAGCGGCAAGACGTACTCCAACCTCGACGTGCGTCACAACGTCGTGCCCGGCCCGAACGTCGGAAACGTGACCTACGAGAATTGCATCTTCCGCGGCCCGATGACGCTGCCGAGGCGTGCCAGCTCGCTCTACACGATGTTCCGCCCGCACAAGCGGGGCTTCCTGTTCATCGACTGCACGTTCCGTCCGCAGCACCCCAACTTCCGCTGGGTCGGCATACAGGGTTACGGGTTCACACTGCGACGCTGCGATGCGAGCAAGCTCGTCGACCAGGTCGAGGTGTTCAACCCGAACAACGGGCCGAAGGGCGCGCGGGACAACAGCCTGCGCGACGGCCCGTGCGACGTCATCATCGAGCAGTGCTATTTCCACGATTCGGCATATTTCCGGCCGGGCGTCGACGTTTCGCCGGACGGTTCGCATTCCGACGGCATCCAGTGGCAGGGCGGCACCGGGCTCATCGTCCGGGGCAACTACTTCACCGGAAAGCTCAAGGGCCAGTACCAGCCGAACCACCTCGGCGGGAGCACCGCCAATTCCGCGATGATGATCAAGCCCGACGCCGGCAACCTCGGCAGCGCGGTCATCACCAAGAACTGGTTCGGCGGCGGCTCCGTCACGATCAATGTGGCCGACGCACCCAAGAAGAATCGCTACATCAAGAACCTCGGTTCGATCACGGGCAACCATTTCTACCGTGATCAGTTCTATGCGCCGACGGCGATCCTCGTCGGAACGACCAGAAAGGGCTCGCACACCTCGATCGCCGTCAATTCCGCGAAGAACGTGTTCGTCGCCACCGGTAGGGCAGTGCCCGTCATCCGCAAGTCGTACTGACCGGCAGGGGCTACCGGCGTGAGCCGACGTGCAGACCCAGGTCGGGTGGGACGACGATCTCCTGCGCGGCGGCCACCGCACCGGTCCGGCCCTCGACGAGCAGTTCGAGGTCTGGGTCGGTCGACCGTTTGACCAGGGCCAGCGCGATCGGTCCCAGCTCGTAGTGCCGCGCCGCCGATCCGATCAGACCGACCTCGCGTCCGCCGCCGAGGATCTTCGCGCCGTGCGCGGGCAGATCGTCCACGCTGCCGTCGAGGTGCAGGAAGACGAGCCGACGCGGCGGCCGGCCCAGGTTGTGCACGCGGGCGACCGTCTCCTGGCCGCGGTAACACCCCTTTGCGAGGTGCACGGCGATGTCGAGCCAGCCGAGTTCGTTCGGGATGCTCTTGTGATCGGTGTCGAAGCCGAACCTCGGGACGTGCGCGGCGATGCGGCGGGCCTCGTAGGCCCAGGTCCCCGACAGCCGGGCACCGGTCGCGTACCGGTCGAGCTCGGTCCTCGGCACGAAAACCTCGTGCCCACCGAGGGAATCGACACCCTGCCGGACGAGCAGGTCATCACTCGCGCCCCGCATGTCCGGGTTGCCCGGGCGCCAGATGATCGCGATGTCCTCGGACCGGTCGATGACCTCGACCCGAAGCATGAACTGCATGGACCGCAGGAACGCGACGGCCGACGGTTCCGCCTCGGGTTCGGTGTGGATCCAGACCGCATCCTGGGTGGCAACCAGGTAGAGCGCGTGCTCGACGTGCCCGCTCGGTGACAGCAGCAGCGCGGTCGTGGAGTCACCCGGCCGGAGGTCGGCGACGTGCTGGGTGGTCAGGTCGTTGAGCCACGACAACCGGTCGGGGCCGGTGACGGTGAACACCCCGCGATGCGAGAGGTCGACGACCGGTGTGCCGCCGAGTTCGGCCGGCGCGATCGAGCCGGCCGCTTCCTCGATCCGGCGCTGCTCGCCCATCGGGTCGCCATAGTGTGCGGCGACGGGTGCGTCGACGCCGGTTCCGGCGACGGCGCCCGGACGGTCGAGCAACGGGCTGTGCATCATGCACGCTCCAGACGGGCCCACATGTAGGCGGTGAGAGGTTGATCTTCGGTGGCCTTGTCGAACGCCCACAACAGGTCGCCCTCGACGAGGCCGTAGAGACGCCGACCGGCGGTGTACGGGTCTTCGGCGGTCTGCGTCCGCATCACGGCGTCGGTGGCGAGTTCGATCTTCGCGCCCGAGACGGTGCCGTACCAGACCTCGGCCTGCCCGTTCGGCTGCGCCAGCACGACCTCGAGGGCGCCTTCCATCCGGGGGCGCCAGAACCCGTACTCGACGTGCATCGGCTCGACGACCGCGCCATCGGAGTCGATGCGCCAACTGCGTGCGGCGTAACTCACGAACGGGCGGGTGCCGGTCGAGAAGGTGATCTCGTGACCGAACTCGAACGACTCCGTCCCCGGGTACTCGCCGGCGCCGCGGCCTTCCCAACGACCGAGCAGGAACGCCAGCGGCAAGACGTCGGGATGGAGATCGGGAGGGATCGTGAACGGCACCGGCTGAGTCTACGGGCCGCGGCATGTGAGGTCGGAGCGTGCGTCGGGCGCCGCCGTAGGCTGCCCGGCGTGCCCAGACATCTCGTTCTCAAGGTCACCGCCGGCGCCGATGACGCCGAGCGGTGCAACCAGGCCTTCACCGTTGCCGCGACCGCGGCCGCCAGTGGTGTGGACGTCTCGCTCTGGCTCACGGGTGAGTCCGCGTGGTTCGGCCTGCCCGGCCGGGCGGCGACGTTCGTCCTGCCGAAGGCGACCTCGCTCGCCGACCTGCTGTCCACCGTCCTGGAGTTCGGCACCGTCACCGTGTGCGGACAATGCGCCGCCCGCCGCGAGATCGGCCCCGACGACCTCATCGAAGGCGTGCGGATAGCCGGGGCGTCGGTCTTCGTCGAGGAGATCATGGGCGACGGCGCGCAGGCAATCGTCTACTGATCGTCCTACGACAGTCGAAGGGAACGCGGTTACCGTCCGCTTCGTTGCACCAACGGTCCCGGGCCTGCCGGGTACCCTGAATCTGCCGGTGTGTGCCGGTCTGATCACTCACCGCTGAAACTGACCAAGAAGGCCAGATGCCCACCTCCTCCGAGTCCGGCGGCAATCCGATCTTCGACGACCGTGACGACGGGGCGTACGCGGAGACCACGCAGCCCACCCCGCCGAAGCGTCGGGGGCGCGGTGGCCGCAAGGTCCTGCTCGGTTTCCTCGCACTCGTCCTGGTGCTCGTGATCGCCGGCGGTGCCGGCGCGTACTACCTCAACTCACGGCTGGCCGACAACGTCAGCCGGATCCCGGATGCGTTCGCGCAGATCCCGGCCTCGACCCGGCCGTCGAAGGCCCCGGTGCCGGCCGGCAAGCAGGAGCCGCTCGACATCCTGCTCGGTGGCAGCGACCTGCGCTCCGCCGGACAGACGACCGGGAACGACGCCTCCCAACCCAAGGCCTGGGAGGCCAGCGGCCAGCGCACCGACGCGATCATGCTCATCCACATCTCGGGCGACCGGAAGACCATCGACGTGATGTCGATCCCCCGCGACTCGTGGGTCTCGATCCCGGGCCACGGCAAGAACAAGATCAATGCGGCCTATTCGTTCGGCGGCCCGTCGCTCTACATCGAGACGATCGAGCAGGTCACCGGGATCCGGATCGACCATCTGGCGTTCATCGACTGGGATGGGTTCAAGGCGCTGACCGACGCGGTCGGCGGCATCGACCTCACGTTCGACAAAGCGGTCAAGGGTGCCTCCGGTTCGAGCTTCGGGCCGGGTAAGGTCCACCTGAACGGCACCCAGGCGCTGGACTATGTGCGCGAACGCAAGAGCCTGCCGGGCGGCGACTTCGACCGGCAGAAGCGGCAGCAGAACTTCCTGCGCGCGGTGATGAAGAAGACCTTGTCCCAGGGCACCCTGAGCAACCCGATCACGCTGACGAAGGCGCTCGACGCGGCCACGAACAATCTGTCGGTCGACGATCAGTTCTCGACGGCGCAGATGCGCGACCTGGCCCTGAGCCTGCGGTCGATCCGGTCCGCCGACGTGACGTTCCTGTCGGTCCCGAACGGCGGAACCGGCACCGAGGGCGGCCAGTCCGTCGTCTACCTCGACACCACCCGCTGCGCATTGCTGTTCGCAGCGGTGAAGAAGGACGAGGTCCCCGTCTACCTCAAGGAGTACGGCGGCGACACCCTCGCCACCCAGGTCAATTGACCCCTCAGACCGCGACCGTGACGGACGTGATCGCGCCGGCGTCGGCGCTGACGTCAAGGTCAACCGGCGCGGACCTCGGGACGAGCGTGCGCAGCGTCCACCGTCCTGGCCGCGCGAAGAACCGGAAGGAGCCGGCGTCGTCGGTCGGAACCTCGGCGGTGAACTCGACGGCGGCGTCGAGCAGCCGGACGTACGCGCCGCCCACGCCGGCACCGTCGCGGGACACGGTTCCCTCGATCACCGACTGGTTGCCGATCGCCGTGGTCAGCGGTGCGCCGCCGGCGGGTGCCGCGCAGCTCATGACGCCTGCCCAGGCTGGTCTCCGACGCTGATCGGGACGCCGACGAGCGAGCCGTACTCGGTCCACGATCCGTCGTAGTTCTTGACGTTCGGGTTGTCGAGGAGCTCGTGCAGCACGAACCAGGTGTGTGCGCTGCGCTCGCCGATGCGGCAGTAGGCGATCGTGTCCTTGGCGAAGTCGACGCCGGCCTGGTCGTAGAGCTTCGTCAGATCGGCGTCGGTGCGGAAAGTGCCGTCGTCGTTGGCCGACTTGCTCCACGGCACGTTCACCGCGGTCGGGACGTGCCCGCCGCGCTGGGACTGCTCCTGCGGAAGGTGCGCCGGTGCGAGCAGCCGCCCGGAGTACTCGTCGGGTGAGCGGACGTCGATGAGGTTGCGCTGTCCGATCGCCTCGACAACGTCGTCGCGGAAGGCACGGATCGAGAGGTCGGGGTCGGCGGCCTTGTAGTCGGTGCCGGCCCGCACCACCGGATCGGCGGTGAGGTCGCGGGCGTCGAGTTCCCACTTCTTGCGTCCGCCGTCGAGCAGCCGGACGTCGTCGTGGCCGTAGAGCTTGAAGTACCAGTACGCGTACGCGGCGAACCAGTTGTTGTTGCCGCCGTAGAGGACGACCGTGTCGTCGTTGCCGATGCCGCGGCCCGAGAGCAGTGCCGAGAAGCCGTCGGGGCCGACGAAGTCGCGTCGGACCGGGTCCTGTAGGTCGGAGCGCCAGTCGAGCTTGACCGCACCACGGATGTGGCTCCGGTCGTAGGCGGCGGTGTCCTCGTCGACCTCGACCAGAACGACGTTCTCGTCGTCGAGATGCTGCTCGACCCAGTCTGCTGATACCAGCGTGTTCTCTCGGCTCATGGCCGACTCTCCTCTGTGGTTGACGAAACAGGGTGTCAGCGTGCTGACGTGACTGGCGCCAGCCGGCCGCTGACGCGCCGGCCGAGCAGATAGACCTGGCAGCCCAGGCAGAACGAGAACGCTGCGTTGAGGAACGCGGCGACCAGTGCGAACGCGATGGCCACGACAGCGAGGACGTCGAGGCCGGCGACTTCGGCGATTCCGCCGATCAGCGCGAACGCGAGCCCGACGCCCTGGGCGAAGCGGGGCGGCCGGGCGTCCTCGGTCTCGGCGGGCGGGCCGATCCGGGGTCGGATCACCCGTGCGAAGAACAAGCCGTAGGGCGACGACCGCGGCCCGAGGAACACGCCGACAGCGAAGACGATCGCCTGCAGGGCAAGGACTACCAGGTTTCCGGTGAGCAGCGCGAGCGCGAGGACGACGGTGGTGACCGCCGCGGCGAACCGCAGCCCGCGCGGGTCGAGCTGTTCGACCGGGGCCGCGGGCTGGGTCGGCGAGGATGCGTTAGGTACTGATCCGGGGGGTGCGGTCATGGCGAGACTCCCGAGGCGAGCGCGAACGAGATGGGCACGGACGGTCGCCGTGCGCCGGACGTAGGGCAGGTCAGGACATTCGACAGGTGCACATACGGCACAGGTCGACCGCGCGACGACGGGTCAACCACGCTGCTCGCATGTCCAGGAGATTAAGTGGGCGGGGCGATCGGTGTCATCTCTAGTTCTCGCATGATGAGACGCGACGCCACATCGTGATACTCAGGGCTGGACGTAGGCGGAACCCGACCCGGTTTCCGGGAGTGCGTCTGCCAGCGCGGCGATGACGAGCTGCCGTCTCGGCAGGCCGGTCGCTCGGCTGACGACGGCTCCGTCGGCGTCGAGGACGAACACCGTCGGAGTGGTGCGGACCTTCAACTCGCGCACGAGGTCGAGATGTGACTCGGCGTCGATCTCGATGTGGAGCACACCGGGCACGATGCGTGCGACGTCGGCGAGAACGACCCGGGTCGCACGGCACGGTGCGCAGAAGGCCGAGGAGAACTGGAGCAACGTGGCCCGGGATCCGAGCGCCGTTCCGAGCGTGTCTGCACCGAGGATCCGGACGGTCGGGCCGACCGTCTCGATCGGCGTTGCTTCGGTCGGCGTTGCTTCGGTCGGCGTTGCTTCGGTCGGCGTTGCTTCGGGCGCGCTCACCGTAGCTGCCGCGGGCCGGAACCGTCCGTTCCGTCGCTGCCGGACGAGACCGGCGACGGTCGCCAGTGCGAGCACGCCGACGACGACGACGAGACGCCAGAGCATGCGCAGGTCCTTCCAGGCGTTGTCATCCGCCCGCGAACGGCGGAAGGATCTCGAGCGTGCTACCGACCGGTGCGAGCGTCGACGACACGTGGTCACGGCTGACGGCGACACCGTCGAGCAGCAGTGAGCACCGTGGTAACAACGCGGAAAGCTCCGGGTATTTCCTCACGACGCTCGCGATGACCCCGGCAAGGTCGCCCGGCGACACTGATGCCGTCTCGACGCCGGTGGCGGCACGGGCCGCGGCCCAGAATCGGACCGTCATCGCCCCGGTTTGCGCGTTCGGCACCGTCGGCACTGCGCTCTGACCGTTCATGGGCCCATTGTCGCGCCTCGCGGCAGCCGCGGCTGCCGGTGCGAGAGCCGGTGGTAATTGCGGGGTGACGCTTCCCACACTGTTGTCGCACGGATGAAACACATCTGCCCTGAGGCCGAAACACGCGGGTCTAGAGTTGTCGACACGTGGCCCGGTACGGACATCGTCGTCTCCGTGGGTTGCTCCGGTCCGGTTTGACCCTGGGAGTCCGCTTGAGCACTCTGCTGCTGTTGACCAACGCCGCCGAATCCTCGGCCGAGGTCCTGCCCGCGCTTGGCCTGCTCCTCCACCGCATCCGTGTCGGACCTGCGAACGGCGCAGCTGTTCTCGCCGCCGGCGCAGCCGCGAGCGCCGACGTCGACGCCGTTCTCGTCGACTGCCGTCGTGACCTCGCGTCGGCCCGCAACCTGACCCGGCTGCTCACCACCTCGGGCATGCAGACCCCGCTGATCGGCATCGTCACCGAAGGTGGCCTCGCCGCGGTAACGAACGACTGGGGTCTCGACGACATCCTCCTCGACACCGCCGGTCCGGCCGAGGTCGAGGCTCGTCTGCGGCTCGCGTTCGGCCGGCTCGCCGCCGCCGAGACCGACGAGACGCCCGACATCGTGCACCGTGGCGACCTCGTCATCGACGAGGCGACCTACATCGCCCGCTTCGGGACCCGCCAGCTCGACCTGACGTTCAAGGAGTTCGAGCTCCTCAAGTTCCTCGCACAGCACGAGAGCCGGGTCTTCACCCGCAACCAGCTGCTCCAGGAGGTGTGGGGCTACGACTACTTCGGTGGAACCCGCACCGTCGACGTCCACGTCCGCCGGCTGCGGGCGAAGCTCGGCCCGGAGAACGAGCAGATGATCGGAACGGTCCGCAACGTCGGCTACCGCTTCGTCCCTGAATCCGCACGTGCCGTCGCCGGTCCGGACGGCGAGGAGCTGTCGGCAGACGCCGACACCGAGCGAGTCCTCCGCTCCGTCTGATCGTGCCTGCCGGCGGGTGGCAGGTCCACGTTCTCGACGTCGTGGCTGCTGCCGATCTGGCCGCGCTCGCCGCTCTCATCGCGGCCGCCCGCGCCGTCGACGGGATCGCCCCGCTCAATGAGCACACCTCGCTCCAGCTGCACGGCGTCTTTCCCGGGGTGCGGCACCTGGTGACCCATGTCGACGGCGAGCTCGCCGGCTATGCGCAGATCGAGCTCGACGCCGGCTCGCGCTCGCCGGCGTCGACCGAACTCGTCGTCGCACCTGACCATCGCCGCCGCGGCGTCGCGACCGCGCTCGCCACGCAGGCGCTGGCGGAAGCGGCCGGCCGCCCGATGCTGGCGTGGGCGCACGGTACGACTCATGGCGCGGCGGCACTGGCCGATCGGCTCGGGTTCGTCGCCGTTCGCGCACTCCTGCAGATGGGTCGCCCGCTCGAGGGAGTTGCCGAGCCGGCCGATCCGCCCGCCGGGATACGGATACGCACCTTCGTCCCCGGCCGCGACGAGGACGCCTGGCTCGCGGTCAACGCCGCCGCGTTCGCCCACCACCCCGAGCAGGGCCACTGGACCCGCGCCGATCTCGCGGCCAGGGAGGCCGAAGGATGGTTCGACCCGGCCGGCTTCTTCCTGGCCGAGACCACCGGCGTCCCCTCGCAGGTGGTCGGCTTCCACTGGACCAAGGTCGAGGAGGGTGCGGGCGAGGTCTATGTCGTCGGTATCGATCCGTCCGCGCAGGGCGGCGGGCTCGGAAAAGTCCTGCTGCTCACGGGATTGCGCTATCTGAGATCCCGTGGCTGCTCGGACGTCGATCTCTACGTCGAGTCCGACAACACCGCCGCACGCGCGCTCTACGAGCGGCAGGGCTTCGCCGTACGCGTCACCGACACCATGTATCGACGCGAGCCGTAGGCGCGCAGCCGTCCGGCGCCGCGCCGCCGCGGTCGATCGCGTGGAACATTCACCGAACCTTTCGCCGAGGCGCCACGCGGCCCGTGGCACGGCGACCGGCGACGGTGGAACACTGTCGGCATGTCTTCATCGGAGCGGGACACCGCGTACGACATCGACCCGCCGTACGACCTCGCGGTCAATCCCGAACTCCCCGCCGACCGCTTCCTCGACCGTGAGTTGTCCTGGCTGCACTTCAACACCCGGGTGCTCGAACTCGTCGAGGACGACGGCCTGCCGTTGCTCGAGCGGGTGCGGTTCGCGGCCATCGTCGCGAACAACCTCGACGAGTTCTTCATGGTCCGGGTGGCCGGCCTCAAGCGTCGCATCGCTGCGGGGGTCGCGGTGCGCGCGGCCAGCGGCATGCTGCCCCGCGAGACCCTCGAGACCATCTGGTCGAACGCCCGCGCGCTGATGCAGCGGGCCAACCGGGTCTATCACGCGGACCTCGTGCCGGCACTGTCCAAGGAGAGCATCGAAATCCTCCGCTGGGACGAACTCGAACCCGACGAGCAGGAGCGGATGGACCGGTTCTTCCGCAACCGCGTCTTCCCTGTGCTCACCCCGCTCGCGGTCGACCCGTCGCACCCGTTCCCCTATATCAGCGGTCTCTCGCTCAACCTGGCGGTGATGATCGAGAACCCCGACACCCGCGCCGAACACTTCGCCAGGGTGAAGATCCCGCCGTTGCTCCCACGCTTCGTCCCCCTGGTGGCTGGTCGGTTCGTCCCGCTCGAGGACGTCGTCGCCGCCCACCTCGACCAGCTGTTCCCCGGCATGCGGATCCTTCAGCACCACACGTTCCGCGTGACCCGCAACGAGGATCTCGACGTCGAGGAGGACGACGCCGAGAATCTCCTTGCCGCCTTGGAGAAAGAGCTTCTGCGTCGCCGCTTCGGGCCGCCGGTGCGGCTCGAGGTCGAGGACACCATGGACGAGCGCGTCCTCGAGTTGCTGGTGTCCGAGCTGGGGGTCTCCCGCTCGGAGGTGTTCTCCCTCGAGGGTCCGCTCGACCTGCGTGGACTGTTCGGCGTGGCCGACGTCGACCGCGAAGATCTGCAGTACCCGGTGTTCGTCCCGAAGACGCATCCGGACCTGGCCGAGCTCGAAACCGCGAGCCCGGCGGACATGTTCGCCGCCATCAAGCAGCGCGACGTCTTGTTGCACCACCCCTACGACTCGTTCGCGACGTCGGTGCAGCGGTTCGTCGAGCAGGCCGCGGCCGACCCTCATGTGCTGGCCATCAAGCAGACCCTCTACCGGACGTCAGGTGACTCACCCATCGTCGATGCGTTGGTCGACGCGGCCGCCGCCGGCAAGCAGGTGCTGGTGCTCGTCGAGATCAAGGCCCGCTTCGACGAGTCCGCCAACATCGCCTGGGCGCGCAAGCTCGAGCACGCCGGCTGTCACGTCGTCTACGGGCTCGTCGGCCTCAAGACGCACTGCAAGCTCTCGCTGGCTGTTCGCGACGAGCCCGACGGCTTGCGTCGCTACGCCCACATCGGTACCGGCAACTACAACCCGAAGACCGCGCGCCAGTACGAAGACGTCGGACTCCTCACCTCCGACCCGATCATCACCGAGGACGTGGCCGAACTCTTCAACCATCTCTCGGGATTCTCGCGCCGCGCCGGGTTCCGCAAGCTGCTGGTGGCGCCGCAGTCGGTCCGGTCCGGGCTGATCGCGCGCATCGAGCGGGAGGTCGAGCACCATCGCGCCGGCCGCGGCGGACGTATTCGCCTGAAGGCCAATGCGATCGTCGACGAGGCGGTCGTCGATGCCCTCTACCGTGCATCCCAGGCAGGGGTGCCGGTCGACCTGTGGGTGCGTGGCATCTGTGCGCTCCGGCCCGGTGTGCCGGGCCTGTCGGAGAACATCCGGGTCCGCAGCATCCTCGGCCGGTTCCTCGAGCACAGCCGCATCTTCTGGTTCGACAACGACGGAAAGCCCGACGTCGGGATCGGATCGGCCGACATCATGCACCGCAACCTCGACCGTCGCGTCGAGGTGCTCGTGCAGATCGCCGAGCCCCGTCACATAAAGGAGCTCGGCGCGCTGTTCGACATGGCGTTCGACCCGGGTACGGCGTCCTGGCGGCTCGCGGCCGACGGCGCGTGGCTGCACGAGTTCGTCGACAGCGCCGGCAATCGCAAGCAGGACATGCAAGAGACGTTGTGTGCGCGCGTCCGTCGCACCGGCCGCCCCTCGTTGCCGTCCTGAGCCTGAGTCGTGACCGACGAGATCACTGCACTCGCCGCGCGGCCGCCGGTGCTCGCCGCCGGTGGAGTTCCGATGCGCCTGCGGGACGGACGCACCCAGCTGCTGCTCATCCGCCGGCCGCGCCATGACGACTGGAGCTTGCCGAAGGGCCACATCGATGCGGGCGAGCATCCGCTCGTCGCAGCGGTGCGTGAGGTGAAGGAGGAGACCGGGCTGGACGTCCGGCTCGGGCCGCCGCTGCCCGCGCTGGCGTATCCGCTGACCGGCGACCGGACGAAGCTCGTCCGGTTCTGGGCCGCGATGCCGCTCGCGGGACAGCCGGAGGTTCCAACGGCGCTCGATGCGAACGAGGTCGACCAGGTTCGCTGGGTCGACGCTGCCGACGCCTACGACACCCTCACCTACGAAGACGACCGGCAGATCGTCGACGCCGCGCTCCGGTCGTTCACCGACGCAAGGATGCCGGTGCCGGTGATCGTGCTCCGGCACGCGCACGCGAAGAACCGGCACAAATGGCCGGGCCCCGACGAGCTCCGGCCACTGGCGACGCGGGGGCATCAGGAGGCGGCCCGGCTCGCTGCCATCCTGGCCGCGTACCGGCCCGAACGCGTCGTCAGCTCCGATGCGCTGCGGTGCCGCCAGACCGTCCAGCCGTTCGCCGCGGCCGCGGACGTGGCGATCGACGAGGACTCCCGGCTGTCGGAGAACACCGCACCGCGCAAGATCCGCCGCGCTGTTCAGGAGGCGGTCGAGAGCGCAGTCGGGTCGGGACGCGCCGTCGTCGTGTGCTCACACCGGCCGACGATGCCGGATGTGTTCGCCGCGCTCGGAATTCCGGTGGTCAGCCTGACGCCGGGTTCGTTCATCGTCGCTCATCTCGGTCGGGATCGGAGCGTGCGCGCGGTCGAGCACCACGACCTCTGAGCGCAGAACTGCTAGCGGGCCACGGTTTCGGGCTCGGCCGCATGACCGCCCGCTTGCCGCCCCGGGCGACTGTCCGGTTCACCCGGGCGGTTCGCCGCCTTCTTGTGCTTGGGCGTGTGCACACCTGCACGAAGACGCTCCAGCAGTGCCTCGCCTTCGATGTCGACCCTGGGCAGGATCTTCTCGAGCCATGCGGGGATGTACCACGCCCGACGCCCGAGAAGCGTCATCACCGCCGGGACGATCGTCATGCGCACCAGGAAGGCGTCAGCGAGTACACCGATCCCGAATGCGAAGCCGATCGGGGCGATGATCGCGTCCGGTGCGAGCATGAAACCGGCGAACACCGACGTCATGATGATCGCCGCGGCGGTGACGACGCGGGAGCCCGCGTTGAAACCACCGACCACGGCCTTCTTCGCGTCGGCGCCGTGGACGTGGGCCTCCCGCATACCCGCCACCATGAAGACCTGGTAGTCCATCGCGAGCCCGAACACGACGCCGATCAGCAGGATCGGCAGGAAGCTGATGATCGGCGACGGTGTGTCCACGCCGAAGATCGCGCCGAGCCAACCCCATTGGAAGACCGCCACGACCGCGCCGAAGGACACGCCGACCGATAGGAGGAAGCCGAGTGCAGCCTTCACCGGGATGACGATCGACCGGAAGATCAGCAGCAGCAGCACGAGTGCGAGTCCCACCACGATGACGAGGTAGATCGGCAGCGCGGAGGCGAGCTTCTCCGACACGTCGATGGCGATGGCGGTCTGGCCGGTGACGCCGATGCTCGCGCCGGCCGCGGCGCCCCACGCCGGTGACTTCGCGCGGATCTCGTTGACCAGGTCCTCCGTCCGCACATCCGACGGCCCGCTGGCCGGAATGACCTGGACGACGCCGAAGGTGCCATCCGGGCTGACCGCGGCAGGAACCGCGATCGGCTTGTCCGGCAGAGCATTGAGGTCGCCGACCACCGAGCTCACCGCGGATTTCAACGCGGCCGGCTCCGCCGAGACGGTGACGATCAGCGGTCCGTTGAAGCCGGGTCCGAACGAGTCGGCGAGCAGGTCGTGGGCCTTCCGCTGGGTCGAGTCGACCTGTGCGGAGCCGTCGTCGGGCAGCGCCAGGTGCAGCTTCGTGGTCGGGATGGCGACGACGACCATGGCGACGATCGTGACGATCAGAACGAGGGCCGGCTGCTTCGTGATCATCCGGATCCAGCGGTTCGGGTCGGCCGAGTGGTCGACGACGGCGAAGTGGTCGACGTCGCCGGCCGCCAGCAACGCCCTGGCCCGGGCCCGATCCTTGCGACGCAGCACCTTGTCGCCGGCGAACGCGAGGAGTGCCGGCACGAGGGTGACGGCGATCAGGACGGCCACGGCGACGGTGCCCGCCGCGGCCAGTCCCATGATCGTCAAGAAGTCGATCCCGACCACCGAGAGACCTGCCAACGCGATCAGCACGGTGAGTCCGGCGAAGACGACAGCGGAGCCGGCGGTCCCGTTCGACCGGGCGATCGACTCCTCGATCGCCATCCCTTCGTTGGCTTGGGCACGGTGCCGGGACACGATGAACAGCGCGTAGTCGATGCCGACGGCGAGACCGAGCATCAGCGCGAGGATCGGCGCGGTCGACGACATCTGGATCGCACCCGACACCCAGACAATCCCCGACAGCCCGACGGCGACACCGATGAGCGCGGTCGCCATCGTCATCCCAGCGACGACGATCGAGCCGAAGGTGATGAGCAGCACGACGAGCGCGACGGCCACGCCGATTCCCTCGGTCGAACCGATGGCAGGCTGCGCCGACACCGCACCGCCGCCGAGTTCGACCTGCAATCCGTCGACACGGTTCGCCTTGGCGATGGCGGCGATCTCGTCCTGGGTGGCGACCGGGATCTCGCTGAGCTGGCTCGCGAACTGCACCATCGCGAAGCCGACCGTCCCGTCGGGCGAGATCGTCTGACCCTTGACCGGGGCGACGATCACCTGGACGGAGCGCAGCGGCTTCGTTCGGTCGATGATCGTCGAGATCGCCTTCTGGTAAGCAGGTTCGGCGAGTGTGTGGCCGCCGGGAGCAGCGAACACGATCCGGCCGGAGGCTCCGCCGGCGGCGGGCACCTTCTCGTCGAGCTGCGTGAGCGCCTCCTGAGCGGGCGTGCCCGAGATGGTGACGAGTCCGTCATCGTGCCGCGGAAGGTGACGGCGGACGCGCCGACCCCGATCAGGAGCACGAGCCAGACGGCCAACACGACCCGTCGGCGCCGAACGGCGAAAGCGCCGAGTCGATAGAGCAACGTGGCCATGGAATCTCCTGTGCTGAGGACGATGCGGCGCCGCCAGGACAGCTGACGGGTCGGGAACGTGGGGTTGTCGTTGGGGCAGCCGGGTCAGGACACCGGCGTATCCGCCTTGCTCGTGGCCGGTGGCAGCCCGCTGAGGTCGATCAACGAGAACGCCAGGTCGAAATCGGCGGCGAGTGCCGCCCGTCCGCCTTGCCGGCCGTTGGCTATCCACTTCTCGATGCAGACCGTTCCCGCGCGGATCCAGAGGTCGGCGACGAGTCGCAACCGAACGTCGTTGGGACCGAGCCCGGTCCGGCGCGCAATCGCCTCGCTCACGCGACCCACCAGTGCGGCGTCCTGGAGCGCGACCGCCGCCTGGAGCTCGGGCTCGTCGCGGACCAGCGAGCGGAACGCGTCCGACCCGACGGCGATCTCCTCCGCGCCGCGCATCGCGCCGACGGCCATGAGATCGGCGAGAGGCGTGTCCGCAGGCGCATCGTCGAGCTCACGCAGGATCTCGTCGAGGCGACTGTCGAACAGGGCGACGAGGCACTCGGCCTTGCCGGCGAAGTAGTTCGAGAACGTGCGGCGCGAGACGCCGACCGCCTCGGTGACGTCGGCGATGGTGACGCCGCTGTAGCCACGGGCCACGACCAACGCGAGCGCGGCCTCGGACAAGGCGTGACGGGTATCGAGCTTCTTACGCTCGCGCAGGTTGACGGAGTCGGGCACCCCGCTACGGTAGCCGACGAATTGCACAGTGGGCAAAAATGCGCAGTGTGCAAGGTATGCCTGCGGACAGCGTCCGGTACGGCGAGCTTGATGCCCGCCGACAGGCACTATAGGTAACGAAACGATCGCCTGTTGTACTCGTCCCGGCGCGCCGGTACAAGGGCCGGAGCATCACGACAGCTGACGTTCACCCATCGTTCACCATCGCCCGTTCGAGCGTCCATCTGTGCTTCCTACCGTGCAACAGACAGCACATTTCGCCTCATCTCATGAAGGGCTCCATCTGTGATCCTCACCCGGTTCGCCCGGGCCGCCGGCGTCACCGCCGTCGCGGCTATGGCGCTTGCCGCTTGTGGCAGCAACCCGAGCAGCAGTTCCACCACCACCACCGGCGCGAGCGCGAGCTCGACGCCCTCGGCCAGCGGGGCATGCCCGTCCGGCACCCTCACCGGTGAGGGTTCGACGGCGCAGAAGAATGCGATCGAGCAGGCCATCTCGGACTACCAGAGTCAGTGCAGCGGCGTCACCGTGAACTACAACGCCACTGGCTCCGGCGCCGGCATCAAGCAGTTCAACGCCGGCCAGGTCGACTTCGCCGGCTCGGACTCCGCCCTCAAGTCCGTTGCGGTCGACGGTGCGATCGAGGCCGATGCCGCCAAGAAGCGGTGTGGCGACAACGAGGCCTGGAACCTGCCCATGGTCGTCGGCCCCATCGCGATCTCCTACAACGTCGACGGTGTCAGCAAGTTGACCTTGACGCCCGAGGTCGCGGCCAAGATCTTCAGCGGCGCCATCACCACCTGGAACGACCCGGCGATCGCCAAGATCAACAGCGGCGTGACGCTTCCCACGAGCAAGATCAGCGTGTTCTACCGCTCCGACGACTCGGGCACCACCGAGAACTTCACCAAGTACCTCAAGGCGGCCGGCCACGGCGCCTGGACGAAGGCCCCGGCCAAGCAGTGGGCCGGAATCGGATCCGGCAAGGAGAAGTCGGCCGGTGTCGTGCAGGGCGTGCAGCAGACCAAGAACTCGATCACCTATGTCGAATGGTCCTATGCACGCGACGCGAAGCTGCCGATGGCCTCTATCGACAACGGTGCCGGTCCGGTCGAGCTCAGCGCGGAGTCCGCGGGTAAGGCCATCGAGGCAGCCAAGGTCGCCGGTACGGGCAACGACCTGAAGCTGAGCATCGACTACACGACCAAGGTGTCGGGTGCCTACCCGATCGTCCTGGTCACCTACGAGGTCGTCTGCAGCAAGGGCCTCGCGGCCGACAAGACCGCGCTGCTCAAGGGCTTCCTCACCTACTACAGCAGTGCCGACACCCAGGCCGGGCTCACCGAGCTCGGCTTCGCGCCGCTGCCCGACGCAGTCCGCACCAAGGTCGCCGCAGCCGTTACCGCCATCCAGTAGCGATCTGACCAGATGACGCCATCACGCGAGAACACGACGACGGAGCCGGACGCACGGTCCGGCCCCGTCGCCGTGCAGGTCAGCCAGGAAATCAGCAGCCTGACACCGCCACCGGTGCCCGAACCGAACTCGGCGCCGGCCACCGAGACCACCGAGCCCGGCTCGCCGGTCACCTTGGACCTCCACCGCCGTGGCGGTGGTGGCGGAGACGTCGTCTTCCGCGGCCTCTCCCTCGGTGCGGGTGTGATCGTCATCGCGATGGTGGCGTTCATCGCGTTCTTCCTGCTGTGGCGGGCGATCCCGTCACTGCAGGCGGACGCCTCGAACTTCGTCACGAGCCGAGACTGGCTCCCGTCAGCGAACCCGCCCGAGTTCGGAATCGCGGGGTTGCTCTACACCACCGTTCTCCTGTCCGCCTTCGCCATGGTCATCGCCGTGCCGATCTCGATCGGCCTGGCGCTGTTCATCACGCAGTACGCGCCGCGTCGGCTCGCCTCGACGATGGGCTACCTCGTCGACCTGCTGGCGGCGGTCCCGTCGATCATCTTCGGGCTGTGGGGACTGGCGGTCCTTGCGCCGAAGCTCCTCCCGCTCGCCCAGTGGGTGACCGGCCACCTCGGGACCTGGAAGGCGACCAGCTGGTTCCCGCTGACCAAGCCGGCCATCTCCGACGGCGGCACGATCTTCACGGCGGGTGTCGTGGTGGCGATCATGATCCTGCCGATCGTCACCTCGATCAGCCGCGAGGTGTACCGGCAGACTCCCGTCGAGCACCGTGACGGTGCCCTGGCCCTCGGCGCCACCCGCTGGGAGATGATCCGGCTCACCGTCATCCCCTACGGCCGCTCGGCGGTCGTCTCGGGTGCGATGCTCGGCCTCGGCCGGGCCCTGGGAGAGACGATCGCGGTCCTCATCATCTTGTCGCAGCCGTTCAACGGCTCGGGCTTCAGCCCGAGCCTGTTCAACGGGGGCGAGACCTTCGCCAGCAAGATCGCGAACAACGCGGCCGAGTTCAACTCTCCGACTCAGACCGGCGCCTACATCGCTGCCGGCCTCGTCCTGTTCGTCGTCACCTTCGCCGTGAACTTCCTGGCGCGTGCGGTCGTCCGCCGCGGTCAGCGAGGAGCCGCATGAGTACCTCCGTCGGATCCCGCAACGCTCGTGGACGCGTGCCGGCTCCGGCCGACGTGCTCGCGTTGGGCCGCTCACGAAGCCGCGCGACACGCAACGCGATCGCCACCGTCGCCGCCTACGCCACGTTCGTCATCGCCATGATCCCGCTGGTGTGGATCATCGGAACCGTTCTGAACAAGGGGATCGGCCTGGTCGTCAACCCGAACTGGTGGTGGGAATCCCAACGGGGCGTCACGATCCGGCGTGTCGGCGGTGGCGCTTATCACGCGATCATCGGCTCCCTGGAGATGGCGTTGCTGTGTGCCGCGATCTCGGTGCCGATCGCCATCCTGGGTGCGGTCTACCTGGTCGAGTACGGCCGTCGCGGTCCGATCGCGCGGGCCATCAGCTTCTGTGTCGACATCCTTACCGGCGTCCCGTCCATCGTCGCCGCCCTGTTCGTGTATGCGCTCTGGATCAGCCTGTTCGGCTTCGCGCGCACTGCGTTCGCCGTGTCGCTGGCCCTTGTGCTGTTGATGATCCCGGTCGTCCTCCGCTCCACCGAGGAGATGCTGCGGCTCGTCCCGAACGAACTGCGCGAAGCCGCACTCGCGCTGGGCACCCCACGGTGGCGGGTGATCCTGAAGGTCGTCCTCCCGACGGCATTCTCCGGCATCGTCACCGGCGTTGTGCTCGGCCTCGCGCGGATCATGGGCGAGACGGCGCCGCTGCTGATCCTCGGTCCGTACACCAAGGACATCAACGTGAACCCGTTCTCGGGTTCGATGGCCGCACTGCCGACGATGATCAACCAGGACCGGACCGAAAGCCTGCAGGCGGCGGTCGACCGCACCTGGTCGGCGGCGCTGACGTTGATCCTGCTCGTTCTCGTGCTGAACATCATCGCCCGCGCGATCGGCCGGTTCAGCTCGGTGCGCGGCAAGTGAACGGGCAGCCGCCCTGCGTCGTTCGCCTTGCACCCCGTACTCCCCTCACTTCCTCGATTTTCCTTACTTCACAGGCAGGTAGCTACTGATGGCCAAGCGCATCGACGTGACCGACCTCGACTGTTATTACGGGTCCTTCAAAGCCGTCGAGGGAGTGACGATGACGATCGAACCTCGAAGCGTCACTGCCTTCATCGGGCCGAGCGGGTGCGGTAAGTCCACCTTCCTGCGGACACTCAACCGGATGCACGAGGTCATTCCCGGTGCACGCGTCGAGGGCAGCGTGAAGCTCGACGACATCGACCTCTACGGCCGTGGCGTCGACCCGGTCGCGGTCCGACGGGTCGTCGGCATGGTTTTCCAGCGGCCGAACCCGTTCCCGACGATGTCGATCTATGACAACGTCGCCGCCGGTCTGAAGCTCAACGGTGTGCGCGGCAAGACCGCCACCGACGCCGTGGTCGAGCGTTCGCTGCGGGGAGCGAACCTGTGGACCGAGGTGAAGGACCGGTTGAGCAAGCCGGGCGCAAGCCTGTCCGGTGGCCAGCAGCAACGGCTGTGCATCGCCCGTGCCATCGCCGTCGAGCCACAGGTGCTGCTGATGGACGAGCCGTGCTCGGCACTCGACCCGATCTCCACGCTGGCCATCGAGGACCTGATGGTCAAGCTGAAGGACAGCTACACGATCGTCATCGTCACGCACAACATGCAGCAGGCGGCGCGGGTGAGCGACTCGACCGGCTTCTTCAACCTCGCCGCTCAGGGCAAGCCGGGCCGGCTGGTCGAGATGGCGCCGACGCAGCACATCTTCAGCAACCCCACCGAGAAGGCCACCGAGGACTACATCACCGGCCGATTCGGCTGATCCTCAGGTCGCCAACGGGTCGGATTTGTGTGCGTTGTCGTCCACAGGTGGGCTGATCTTGGTTTTAGGCCGGTTGCCTGTGGATGGCCGGTCGTGATCTGCGGTCCGCGCTCGCGTTGATCGACTCGCCTGACCTGGCTGGTGTGGACCTGGCGCTGGTGATCGGGGCACAGGCCCGTTGCTGGCCAGCCACCACCCTTCTGAGCGACGGGCCGATCGAGCGACCTCAGCCGAGGAAGAGCTTCAGCGGGACGTAGGTGGCTGCGGCGACGAGCGCCGCGGCGGGCATCGTGAGGATCCAGGCGGTCACGATGTTCCTCGCGACCCCCCATCGCACCGCCGACAGACGCCGGGTCGCGCCGACGCCGGCGATGCACGCGGAGATGGTGTGGGTGGTCGAGACGGGCGCCTTCAAGATCAGCGCCATCACGTAGAGGATGGCCGACGCGGTCGTGTCAGCCGCAACGCCTCGGGCCGGGTCGAGCTTGATGACCTTGCGGCCGAGCGTGCGCATGATCCGCATTCCACCCGAATAGGTGCCCAACGCGATCGCCAACGCCGACACCAGCTTCACCCACAGCGGGACGTCGCCGCCCTTGTCGTGATAGCCGGCGGCTACCAGCGCCAGCAGGATGACGCCCATCGTCTTCTGCGCATCCTGGAGACCGTGACCGAACGCGAGCGCCGAGGCCGACAGGGCCTGACCGGCCCGGAAACGACGATTCATCCGGCTCGGGTTCTTCCGTCGGAAGGCCCAGAGAATGCCCAGCATCACCGCGTACGCCAGCACGAAACCCAACAGCGGCGACACGATCATCGGGATGACGACCTTCTCCAGCACCACGCCCCAATGCACCGAACTCGTGCTCGCGATACCCGAGCCCACGAGCCCGCCGATCAACGCGTGCGACGACGATGACGGCAGCCCTTTGGCCCACGTGACCAGGTTCCACACGATCGCGCCGACCAGCCCGGCGATCACGACGACAAGTCCGTGCCCTGTCTCGGGCACCGTGATGATGCCGCTTCCGATCGTCTTCGCGACGCCCGTCGACACCAGCGCACCAGCCAGGTTCATCACCGCCGCCAGCGCAAGTGCGGCCCGTGGAGTCAGCGCCCGGGTCGATACCGACGTCGCGATCGCGTTCGCCGCGTCGTGGAACCCGTTGGTGTAGTCGAAGAGCAACGCGATGACGACGACCGCCACCACCAGAGCAAGAACCACTCAGGACTCCTTGACGGCGATCTGCTCGACCGTGTTCGCCACACGCTCCAGCGCGTCGAGGGAGGCCTCGAGCTGATCGACGACGTCCTTGAGTTTCAGCACGGTCAAGGCATCGGTACTGCCGTTGAACAAGGTGGCGATGATCTTCCGGTAAATCTGGTCGCCCAGATTTTCCAGGCGGTTGATCTCGATCCAGTACTCCTCGAGATCCTGCATCCCCCGCAGCCGCGGCATCGAATCCGCGGTGACCTGTGCGGCCCGCTGGATCGTGTCGATCAGATCGGCGACACCGGGGGGCAGTTCCTCGACCTTGTAGAGGACGACAGAGTCGACCGCAGCGTCCATGTAGTCGAGGACGTCGTCGAGTCCCGAGGCCAGCCGGTAGATGTCCTCACGGTCCAGCGGGGTCACGAACGTCGAGTTGACCCGGCGAATTATTTCGTGTGTCGTGTCGTCACCACGGTGTTCGGTGTCGCGCATGGCGGCCGCGAGCTGCGTCCGGTCGTTGCCGTCGTGCAGCATCTCCGCGAGCAACCGGCCTCCTTCCACGAGATTGCGCGCCGACTCGGCCAGAAGGTCGAAGAAGATGGTGTCGACCGGGGTCAGCCTCAGACGCACGATCGCTCTCCTGGGTTCGCCGAACCGTCGCGGACGTGGACGGCACGCGACATGTTAACGGCAGCCGAGACCCCGAACGTGCCTTCCCTGCGCCGCCGTATCCCGAGGTCACGAGCAGCCTCGATGTCATTCGAGACGCTCACGACCGCCGACTGACCGTGCACCGGCTCCGGCCGCGGGGTAACGTCGGGTCAGGCATCCTGCCGCACAACAGGCGGGAGCGGCCCGCCAGCACCAGCCCGTGCAACCCACGTCTGAATGCCGCCGAGGAGCTCATCATCATGACCGGCCAGCTCGAAGCCTCCGACCTGGAACTCCTGCGCAAGGAGTTCACCAGCGATCCCGCCACGCGCCTACTGCAGAACGCCCTGACGCAGAACAAGCTCGACGACATCGCGCTCGACCGCGAGATCGTCACCTCCATCGAGTCGTCGATGTCGAATGCCCTCGACGACTGGACCGTCACCAACCAGAAGCAGAGCGGCCGCTGCTGGCTCTTCGCCGGCCTCAACCTGCTCCGCGTCGGTGCGATGCGCTCCCTCAAGCTCAAGAACTTCGAGTACTCCCAGAACCACACCATGTTCTTCGACAAGATCGAGCGGGCGAACTACTTCCTCAACTCGATCGACGAGACCTCCGACCGCGACATCGACGATCGCACCGTGGCCTACATCCTCGACTCCGCTGTCGGCGACGGCGGGCAGTGGAACATGTTCGTCGCGCTCGTCCAGAAGCACGGACTGGTACCGAAGTCGGCGATGCCCGAGACGGTCAGCTCGTCCGCCACCGGTCCGATGAACAAGCAGCTCCAGAGTGTCCTGCGGCAGGGTGCCCGCGATCTCCGCGCCGCGGGTGCGGGCGACCGCGACCAGGTCAAGCAGAAGGTCCTGTCGACGGTCTGGCGCATCCTCTGCCTGCACCTGGGCACCCCGCCGGAGTCGTTCGTCTGGCAGTGGCAGGACGACGACAAGCTCTTCCACCGCGACGGTGAGCTCACGCCGCTGCAGTTCCGCGACAAGTACGTCACCATCGATCTCGACGACTACGTCTGTCTCGTCAACGACCCCCGCGCGAGCTCGCCCTACGGCAAGACCTACACGGTCGAGCACCTCGGCAACGTCCTGGGTGCACCGCCGGTGGTCTACCTGAATGTCGAGATGCCGGTGATCAAGAAGCTCGCGTCCGAGCGCATCGTCGGCGGCGAGCCGGTCTGGTTCGGCTGCGACGTCGGCCAGCAGATGCGTCGCGACCTCGGTATCTGGGACGCCAAGCTGCTCGACACATCGGGCCTCTACGACACCGAGTTCACCCTCGACAAGGCCGATCGGCTGCTGCACCACGAGACCGTGATGACCCACGCGATGCTGTTCACCGGTGTCGACATGCTGGACGGTGCCCCGCGCCGCTGGCGCGTCGAGAACTCGTGGGGCGACGCGCACGGCAGCAAGGGCTTCTACACGATGAACGACTCGTGGTTCTCCGAGTACGTGTTCGAGATCGCGGCACCCAAGTCGGCGTTGCCGCCCGAACTCCTGGCCGCGCTCGCCGAGGAGCCGACGGTGCTGCCCGCCTGGGACCCGATGGGCGCGCTCGCCCGCTAGTCCCCGTCGAGCAACCCGACGAGTTCGTCTCGGCCGAAGAAGACGGCCGACTCGCGTGCGCTCGGTGTGCCCGCATCCGGGTCGGCGCCGCCGGCGACGAGTGCGCGGATGGTCGCTTCCTCTACCTTGAACACCGCGCCGGCCAGCGGTGTCTGACCCCGGTCGTTGGCACGATCGGGGTCGGCGCCGCGCTCGAGGAGCGCTGCGACAGTGTCGGCGTTGCCCTGGTATGCGGCAAGCATGACCAGCGTGTTGCCCTTGGCGTCGGTGAGGTCGACCGGAAGGCCGGCCTCGACGTAGGCGATCAGCGCGTCGGTCTCCCCCGATCGCGCGAGATCGAAGCAGTGATGAGCGATCTCGACGGTGCGCGCGTCAGGCCCGCTGTCCTCCGGCATGTCCCGAGCATGCCAGGCCTGCCCCGAGAGCCGTGTCCAGCCGTTGGCGCTGACCCCCTGGAATTCCCGGAAGCCGCGTGAACGACATCACGCCGCAAATCTTTGGCAAATCGTTGCAAGATTGTGACAATGGAGGAGAAACATCATCCATCGCACTACCCAACCTCGAGAAGGAGCCACACACATGCCTTTGACACGTGAGTACGTCGCCAGCAACCGTCGCGTCCGCACCTCCGCCCGTCGCCTTGTTCGCGCGATCGACCGGTGGACGCTGGACGTCACCAACCCGAACCGGTACTACAACAGCCGTGACCGCAACGCCCAGCGCTAGTCCAGGGCCACAGGCGCGGCGGAGCACGAGCAGTCGTCGCGTCGGTCCGGGGCCGGTCGGCGCCCTCGGGGGTGGCATGCCCGCGCCTCAGACCGGCAGTTCGGTGCTCCGCTGCAGAGCGAGCCGCCGTAGTTCCCTCGGCAGTCGGTCGACGTACAGCTTGCCGAGCAGATGGTCGGTCTCGTGCTGGAAGCAGCGGGCCAGGTAGCCGGTCGCCTCGATCGCCACCGGCTCACCGTCGGGATCGAACCCGTCCAGGCGCACAACGCTGGCACGGCTCGTCGGGTAGCTCTGCCCGAATACCGACAGACAGCCCTCGGGGTCGGTCATCTCGGTTTCGTTCAGCAGCGTGATCCTCGGGTTGGCCACCGCCCCACGCGCACCGTCGCAGTCATAGACGAACAGCGCGTTCCCCTGCCCGATCTGGTTCGCGGCCAAGCCGGCACCGTCCGCCTCGGCCATCACGAGGAACATCCGCTCGACCTGGGCCGCCAGCCGGGCGTCGAAGGCGGAGATCGGCTTGGCGCGGGTCCGGAGGATCGGGTCACCCACCTGCCGGATCAGCGGGTGCAACGTGCTCATCCGGGTGGGTTTCCCGCAGTCGCCTGCTCGGCGAGCTCGGCCAGATCGGCGTCCATGAGCTGCGCTGCGGTCACTCTCGCGCCGGCATCGACCAGGGCGCCGAGAGCGTCGCCGTCGTCCCAGACGTTGACGTTCAACGCCGCCCGTACCGCTCCCTCCCGCAGCCAGAACGCAGTGAACTCCCGGCCGTCGAGGTCGCCGCGGACGACGAGTTCGTCGTGCTCGGGATCGGCGGAGCCGCGGTACTCGCAGCCGAGGTCGTACTGGTCGGAGAAGAAGAACGGGCTCTTCGTGTAGGCGACATCCGCGCCGGCGAGGTTCGCTGCTACATGGGTGCCCTGCTCCTTGGCCACGTCCCAGTGCTCGACGCGCAGCCAGCCGTAGCGCGGGTGGTCGTGCGCGGCTATGTCACCGACCGCGTAGATCGATGGGTCACTCGAACGCAGCGACGCGTCGACAGCCACGCCACCGAGCGCGAGCGTCAGCCCAGCCGCCTCCGCGAGCTCGACCCGGGGACGCACGCCCACACCGACGACGACGACATCGGCGGCAACCGTCGTCCCGTCGGACAGCTCGACGCCGGTCACCTGCCCCTCCGCACCGACGAACCCGGTGACCCCTGTCGTGGTGCGCAGATCGACGCCGTTGGCGCGGTGCAGGGCGGCGAACGCACCGCCGATCCGGTCGCCGAGGACGCGGATCAACGGCTGCGGAAGAGGGTCCAGAAGAACGACGTCACATCCGTGACCGTGCGCTGCCGAGGCGACCTCGGAGCCGATCCAGCCGGCTCCGACGACGGCCACCCGCTTCCCCGGCACGAGCGCCGCCCGTAGCGCGAGCGAGTCGTCGAGCGTGCGCAACACGTGCAGCCCGGCCAGGTCGGCGCCGGGGAGGGCGAGGGTGCGCGGCTCCGCGCCGGTCGCCAGCAGCAGCCGGTCGTAGGGCAGCTCGTCCGCACCGGCGACCACCACCATCTCGGCGGGCCGGACGGACGTGACGTGCACACCGCGGCGCAGGTCGATCCCGTGCTCGCCGTAGTAGGAACTGTCCGCGACCCAGTCGGGATCGTCGTGCTCGCCGGTGAGGACGGCCTTCGACAGCGGCGGCCGTTCGTAGGGCAGGTGCAGCTCGTCGCCAACCAGGGTGACGTCACCGTCGAAGCCCTGCTCGCGCAGTGCGACCGCCGCCGAGGCACCGCCGAGCGACGAACCGACGATGACGATCCGACGTACCGCGTTTCCGGACATGCAGGGACCTCCAGGTCGAGGATGTGCGACAGGTTATCCGGCGCCGGCACGTGGCCGCGTGGTCACCCCGCGGGCGGCAGCAGCGTCGTGAACGAGTGAGCGCCCACCTCGACGTCGTGCTCGCTCCCGTCGGGCAGCCGCACGACGCCCGAGGTGCCCGGCGGGGCTGTCACGGTGACCTCGACGGAGTCGTCGTCCCGCGTCCAGCCCGCCTCGATCCGGCCGTGTGGGGTGTCGAGGGTGGCTCTCGCCCAGGTCAACGGCCCGTTCACGTGCGGGTGGACGACGAACCGCTCGTACCCGGGTCGGTCCATGGCCGCGCGCAAGCCCACGACATGTGTGTGCAGGAAGGAGATCACCGCGCCCTTGCTGTAGTGGTTGAGCGAATTCTTGGGTTCGCCCGCCTCGTCCAGCCCGTCCCAGCTTTCCCAGATCGTGGTCGCGCCACGGTCGATCATTCCCAGCCAGGACGGCACGCCGGTTTGGTAGAGCAGGTCGAACGCGACGTCCCAGTAGCCGGCGTCGGCCAGTTGCGGCAGCAGCATCGGCGTCGACAGGAACCCGGTGGAGAGGTGGTCGGCGTTGGCCCGGACGAGCTCGGCGAGACGTGCCGCGGCCGCCGCCCGCCCGTCGTCGGGCATCAGTCCGAATGTCAGGGCACGCGCATAGGTGGCCTGGGTGTCGCGGGCGAGCCGACCGTCGGCGCCGATGTACTCGGCCTGCCAGGCATGACGGATGTTCGACGCCAGTTCGCCGTACCGCGTGCGGTCGTCGGCGAGACCGAGCACGGAGGCGATCGTCGTCATCAGGTCAGCCGCCCGGTAGAAGTAGGCGGTGGCGACGATGCCCTCCTCGCCGAACGCGTCGTGACTGCCGTCGTCGGGCTCGAGCCATTCGCCCCAGTGGTAACCCGTGTCCCACAAGAACTGTTCGTGCTCCGCGGCCTCGGGACGGCGTTTCGCCAGCGCGTCGTGGCGACGGCTGGCGGCCTGGTCGATGCAGTAGCCGAGCCAGCGCTGCATCGCGGGATACGTCTCGGCCAGCACGCCTTTGTCACCGTAGGCCCGGTAGAGCTCCCAGGGCACGATGACGATCGCCTCGGCCCACCCCGACGACCCCTGCATGTGGTCCCACGGTGCAGGAAGGACCTCCACGCCACCGGGTGCGGCATTCGGCTCCGGCGCGAAGTTGAGGATGATGCCGTCGTCGCGTTGGTCGGCCATCAGGTCACGCAGCCACTTCAACGAGAATCCCGCGATGTCGTAGAGGAAAGCCGCCGTCGGGAGGTAGAGCTGCCAGTCCCCGGTCCAGCCTGCGCGTTCGCGGTGCGGGCAGTCGGTCGGGATGTCGCAGGCGTTGCCGCGGAAGCTCCACACCGCGGCGTCGTGCAGCTTGTTCAGGCGGTCGTCGCTGCAGGTGAACCACCCGGTGCGCAGCAGGTCGGTGTGGACGACGTCGGCCCGGACAGCGTCTGCGTCGAAGCCGTCCGTGTCGCCCTCGAGCCGCACGTACTGGAACCCGTGCGTCGTGTGCCGGAACGCGATGTCGCCGTCGGGCAGTCCCAGGTCACCCGTCCCGGATCCGCTGACCGTGTCGTACTGACCCACCGGTAGCAGCGCCGGATCCGGCGGCGGCGCACCGTCGGCGCGGTGCGCATGGCTGGCCAGATGGGCGACGGTCACGTCGCCGTCAGCGGTGCGGGCCTCGCCGTGCGTCAGCGCCAGGCTGCGGCCGCCCGGGTCGGGCAATCGCACCCACCCGTTGACGTTCTGGCCGAAGTCCACCACGGTCCTGGTCGGTGTCAGCACCTTGACATCCACTGGCGCCAACTGCTCGACCACCCGGACCGGTGGCGCCGGCGACGTCGTCAGCCGATTCAGGTCGTACTCGGGACCTTCCACGAGCCGGACCGGCGCCCAGCCGGTCGACGCGTCGATCGCCGTCGCCCAGGCAGGCTTGGACACCGCGATGTCGATGGCCTCGCCGTCCATCAGGTCGGCGGCGACGATCGAGCCGGTGGACCACTCCCAGGTGGCGTCGCTCGCGTGCACGGACAACCCCGTCGGGGACACCGTCTCGACCTGCACCAGCGCCGCGACGTCGGGGCCGAACGCATCCGGCTGCCGGTAGTAGCCGACGCGGCCCCGGTACCAGCCGTCGGTGAGCAGCACGCCGACGACGTTCTCCCCGGGAACGAGAAGACCGGTGACGTCGAAGGTCTGGTAGGCGAGGTTGGCCCGGTAGCTCGTGTATCCCGGAGTCAGCTCGGCATCGCCGACGCGGGTGCCGTTGACGAACAGGTCGTAGATGCCGTGGGCAGTGACATAGGCCCGGGCGCTCGACACGTCGCCCGGCAGGTCGAGGTGTCCTCGCAGCAGGTAGCCGGGACGTCGGCCGGCCTCGGGTCGAGGGTTCTCGACCGGTGCCACCCAGACGGCCGTCCAATCGTCGACGTCGAGCCCCGCTTCGATGTCGATCGGGTCGGACCAGCCGCTGTCGCCGAGATCGGTTCGCACCCGGACGTCGCAGGTGCGGCGCTCGCGGGCCGCCAGCGGCGGACCCGGCCAGGCCACGAGCACATGGCTGTCCGTCTCGACCCATACGGCCGCGTCGTCGTCGGTGGCGCTGCCGTCGGTCGCGCTGCCGTCGGTCGCGCTGCCGTCGGTGGCGGTACGGACCCGCAGTTGGTAAGCCAGCTGGCGATGCGCTCCGTCCGGAAGCCGCCACGACAGGCGCGGACTCCGCTGCGTAAGGCCCACCGCCTGGTCGAGGTGCTCAGCGCGCAGCCGCCACGGACGATCGGATGAAGTGGCGCGCGGTGGCGCGTCGTAGGACGCAGTCATGGCTGTCTCCCGACGGTGGGTGTCGTGCCCGGCGCCCCAGGCTCCCAAGCCGATGACCCGCGAGCACGATCTGAGCGCGCGCTCGGCCTGTCCCGGCCAGCCGTCAGCGTGTCACGGTGATCGTCGACGCGCGCGGCGAAGCACGCAGCCAGAGCTCGCGGCCCGGTAGGAGATCGAGGCCGTCCGCCTGACCTCGCGTCGTCTGCACCCAGGTGGACTCGTTCCCCGTCCGCAGGTCCACCCGGACCTCGAAGCCGATCCGAGTGATCCGCTCGACCGTCGCCGGCACCGACCCGGGTTCGGCGACGTCGAACAGCTCGAGGTCGTGCGGACGCACCATCTTCCCGGCCAGCGTGGTCACCGGGCCGAGGAAGCCCATCACGAACTCGTTCGCCGGGCGGTCGTAGAGATCGTTCGGGCTGCCGGACTGCTCGACCGCGCCGTTGTTGATGATGACGAGCTCGTCGGACACCTCCAGGGCCTCGTCCTGGTCGTGCGTGACGAACAGCGTGGTCACGTGCACCTCGTCGTGCAGCCGGCGCAGCCAGTCCCGCAATTCCTTGCGCACCTTGGCATCCAACGCGCCGAACGGCTCGTCGAGCAGCAGCACCTTGGGCTCGACGGCGAGCGCGCGGGCGAGCGCCATCCGCTGACGTTGGCCGCCGGAGAGCTGGCTCGGCAGCCGGTCCGCGAACTGGTCGAGGTGCACCAGCTCCAGCAGTTCGTGCACGCGTGCGCGGATGGCCGCCTTCGGCACCTTGCGGATCTCGAGTCCAAAGGCGACGTTGCGGAACACCGACAGGTGCTTGAACGCCGCATAGTGCTGGAACACGAAGCCCACGTTGCGATGCTGCGGCGGCAGGTCGGTCGAGTCTTCGCCTTCGATCTCGACGGTTCCCGAATCGGGTCGCTCGAGCCCGGCGATGATGCGCAGCAGCGTCGACTTGCCACCGCCACTGGGACCGAGCAGCGCGGTCAGGTTGCCGCTGGTGACCTCGAGGGTGACGTCGTCGACGGCGGTGAACGCACCGAACGTCTTGACGACATGGTTCACCGAGATGCCCATCAGGTCTCCTCTTTCGGCCGCAGCAACGCGACGGTCAGGATGCACGCGACCGCCACCACGACGAGGACGAACGACATCGCGTACGCACCTGGCTGGTCGAAGTTCTGATACTTCTGCTCGACCACCAGCGTGGCCGTCTGGGTCCGGTTGAGCAGGTTGCCGGACACGATCTTGACCGCACCGAACTCACCGATGCAGCGCGCGATGCTGAGGACGACGCCGTAGGCGATGCCCCATTTGATGGTCGGCAGGGTGATCCGCACGAACCGCTGCCAGGCGCCCGCGCCCAACGACTGCGCGGCCTGGTCCTGTTCGATCCCGGCTTCCTCGAGAACGGGCACCACTTCGCGCAACACCAACGGCAGCGACACGAACACGGTCGCGAGCACCATGCCGGGCAGCGCGTAGACGACCGGGAAGCCGACACTGACCAACGCGGACCCGATCGGGTTGCGTGAGCCGTAGACGAGGACGATCGCCAACCCGACGACCACCGGCGACATCGCCACCGGCAGGTCGATCAGCGCACTGAGAACCCGGCGGCCGAAGAAGCGGTACCGCACCAGCAGCAGGGCGACGCCGACGCCGAACACCGTGTTCGCGACCACCGAGATCGCCGCCACTTCGATCGTCAGAACGAAGGCGTGGACGACGTCGGGCTGGCGCAGCGAGTCGATGACCGGGGCGATCCCGCTCTCGAACGTGTGCCAGACGACGGTGGCGAGCGGGAGCATCACCAGGACCGCCACATAGGCGATGGCGGCCGTCCGCAATGCGTACCGGGACGCGCGGGTCGGCTCGGTGGCGCTGCCGGGTCGACCGGTGACACTAGCCACGACGTGACGACCATCGCTGGACGACGTCGAGCAGCACGATCGTCAGCAGGCTGATGACGAGCAGGACGGTCGCGGTCACCGCGGCCGCGGTCGTCTGGTCGTTCTCGACCTGCGTCAGGATGCGCACGGATGCGATCTCCGTCCTGAACGGGATGTTGCCGGCGATCAGGACGACCGCGCCGTATTCGCTGATGCCGCGCGCGAACGACAGCGCCGCACCCGACGCGATCGCCGGAACAAGCCCGGGCAGGACGATCCGACGGAAGGTGGTGAACCGGGATGCGCCGAGCGACATCGCGGCCTCTTCCACGTCACGCTCGAGCTCGAGCAGCACCGGCTGGACCGTCCGCACCACGAACGGCAGCGTGACGAAGGCGACCGCGACGGCGATCGCGATCCGCGTCTGGGCGATGTTGACGCCGATCGGGCTCGTCGGCCCGTAGAGCGAGAGCAGGACCAGCCCGGCCACGATGGTCGGCAGCGCGAACGGCACATCGATGAGGACCTCGAGGGCGGCGCGACCGGGGAACTGGTCGCGCACCAGGACCCAGGCGATGAGCGTTCCCATGATCACGTTGACCACGGTCACGGCGAGCGCCGTCCCCACCGTCAGACGCAGTGCGGCCGCGACGGCGTCGTTCGTCATCGTGTCCAGGAAACCGCTGATCCCGTTGCCGGTCGAGGATGCGACGACCGTCGCCAGGGGCAGCAGCACGACGATGCTCAGCCAGAGCACCGCGGTGCCCAGGCCGACGCCGGACGCGCGACCCAGACGTGCACCGGTCGGAGTCGCGCGCGCCCGTCGGCCCCGACGCGGCTCCGACGCGGTCACCACCGCAGCGGAGGTCGGGTTCTCGGTCATCCGAGGCCTTTGGCCTTCTGGAGCTTCGTGACCAGGCCGTCGTCGGCGAAGAACTGGGCGTTGATCTTCGACCAGCCGCCGAGGTCGTCGACAGTTGTCAGCGTGCTGACGGTCGGGAACGGGTTCGCCTCGTCGTTCGCGCCGGTGACTCCGCTGGTCGATACGCCGTCCACGACCGGACGGAAGCCCTTCTGGACGAAGATGCGCTGACCGTCGTTGCTCAGAACGTAGGCCAGGAAGGCTTTCGCGCTGGCCGGGGCGGTCTTGGTGACGGCGACGGGGTTCTGGATGAGGAAGGTGTCGGCCGGCACGACGTAGTCGATCGCGGTGCCGCTCTGACGGGCCAGGATGGCCTCGTTCTCGTAGGAGATCAGGACGTCACCAGTGCCGCTGGTGAACGTGCTGGTGGCCTCGCGACCGCTGGCCGGGAGGCTGACGATGTTGTCGAAGAACTTCTGTGCGAACGCCTCGCCGGCGCTCGCGCCACCGTTGGCAAGACCGTGCGCGTACGCGGCGAGAACGTTCCAGCGCGCCGCCCCCGACGAGCCCGGGTTCGGTGTCACGATCTTGATGCCGGACTTCACGATGTCGTCCCAGCCCTTGATCCCGTGCGGGTTGCCCTTACGCACGGCGATGACGACGACCGAGTTGCTGACCATCCCCTTGGTCGGGCCGTCGGCCCAGGTCGAGTCGACGAGCTTCGCGTCCACCAGCCGGATGACGTCGGGCGCGAGGCTGAACGCGACGTAATCGGCCTTCAGCCCGTTGACGACCTGCCGGCTCTGGTCACCGCTCGCGCCGTAGGAGGACTGGAAGGCCACGCCCTTGCCGGCCTTCGTCTTCGCGAAGGCGGGCTGGACCGCGTCGTAGACGGACTTGGCGACGGAGTAGCCGACGAGGTTGACGGCGTCGGAGGACTTCGTGCAGCCCGCCAGCCCGGCCGTTGCCGTGGCCGCGACGGCAAGGCCGAGAAAGCGACGCCGGGTGAAACCGTCGGAAGTCATGATGTCCCTCTCGGATCGGAGTGACGGCACACCTGTAGGCCGTTATCCCTAGTCCAAGAGTCGGCATAATGAGGTACGGACGGAGCGGTCGTTCGCATGGTGAGATCAGCGTCCACAATTTGGCGGTGGCCTGAAGATGGATCACCGCCGCACGGTCGGTGCCGGCGCGACGGGGAAGCAGGCTCGACGAAACGGGCGCGACACCGCGCAGACTCGTTCGGTCGGCTCCGAACCGATGACGGGACGCACAGTTGGGACGCGCGGTGCGACCCGTCACGGTCGAGGGCATGGCTTTGGTTAAGGCCACCAATCCCAGGTAACCAACCACATGGTCTGTGCCTTTCGTCGGACGACGGACCTGCTTTCGTCAGTAGCTTTCCACGCAGTCGCAACCGCGTCCAGCCGCGTGACCGGCTGTGGTTGCGGCTAACAACGCGTATAAGAATCCCGTCTGAACATCGGCATGGAAATGTCCGCCGGTAGGAATTCGCTTTCGTCCGGCCAAAGCCTCGAGGAAATGACGTTGCGGAAATGCGACTATTGAATCTGGACGAAGTCCGACAAACCGCAATAGGCCCGGCCGGCCCCGGACATGCCGTCAGCGTGGCGTGATCAGTTCCCACGGATAGTCGTCCGTGCTACCCGTTCCGGCGCCGGGCCGATCGCCCTGGGTCCACCACTTGGCCTGGTACCCGACGCCGTCGAGCTGGATGCGGTCCCCGGCCACGTAGATCGACGTGGCGCTCCAGGGTGGATACGTGCCCGCGGCGACGGTCGGCAGGGGCGCCGGATGCTCCCCGGGTAGCACCGGGCCGATCAGCGACCACGGTGTGTCCGCTGCGGTCGACACCGGCGCGTCCGGCTGGTCACCGGTGGTGTACCACTTCGCCTGATAGACGTTACGGTGCCAGACGATCCGGCTGTTCTTCGGATAGGCCTGCCCCGCAAGCCAGATCGCGTAGGGCGAGGTCGCCGGGTCGTCGATCACGGACGCGGTCGTGGTCGGTGACGGCGTCGCGCTCGGGGAGTCGGTGGGCAGCGGCGCCAGCGGCTGGCCGTAACTGAATCCGCTGAAGATCGCTCCGAAATCGCCGGCCGACTGAGCGACACCGCTGCACGCGTCGGAGACGATCTGGACGTCGGCGTAGTTCGGACCGCACGACTGGTCACGGTTGGCGGACCACATCGACAGCCGGCGCATTCCGTGAGCGTGGGCGAAGGTGACCAGCTGACGCGCGTCGGCAAGCTCGAAGCGCTCGTCCCGAGTGTCGTTCTGGCCCACCATGGCGGTGGCCCCGATGCGCTGCCATGCCTGGGCGTCACTCAGGTCGACGGCCGCGGCACCGTAAGCAGATCGCACTTGGTGCTGCAACGCGGTCAGTGCCACCTCGCCCTTATCGGCCATGCCGACACCGGCGGCCAACGGCTCTCCGTAGTTCATCGTCATCCCGTTGACGCCCGCCAGGTCGACGTGGGCGGACAACATCGCGGCGAGCACCGTCTGTCCTTCGGTGGTGAGGCCGGACGGGCCGACCGGCAGGGTGAGCCATACACCCACGTGATGACCGGCGGCTGCTTCCTGGCCGACCACCGTGACGATCGCCGTGGCGCGCCGGGTGGCGACGGCGGCCGTAGACGACGGCGAGCCCTCGATGTCGAAGTCGATCGCACCGGCTGAATAGCGGTCCACCACCGAGCGGTAGGCGGCGGCGAGCTTGACGGGGTCCGTGCAACCGATGCTGAGTTCGGAGTTCGCCGCGCCGCCGAAGGACACCGTGACCTTGCCGCCGAGCTGCGCGAGCCTTGCCACCCGCCGGTCGAGGTCTAGGCCGTCAGCCGCGGTCGCCAGTGAATAGGCGGTTCCCCAACTCGCCTCGCACGGATTGGTCTGCGCGCTGACGACGAATCCGAGCACCGGACCGGTCGACATCGAAGCTGCGGGATTCTCGAAGGCATAGCGGGGCGTCGCCGTGACATCGACGTACGGAGCGAAAGAGGACTGGGGCGCTGCGACGACGCGACGGGCCGCAGTCCCCTGGATACCCATCCATCTCCCGGTGACGGCGCCGATCACGAGCACGACGACGACGATCCGGAGCGGTGAGAGGTGCCGCCGCTCGTCGGTGAACTCGGCTGCTTCGCCGACCGATGCGGCGAAGGCAGTTTCTTCCGGGGTCACGCCAAATCCTCCCAATGAGTCACCGAAGGTAGTGATTCAGTTGCTCAGAGTATCGTCCGAACGCTACCTTTGGTAGCGATCCGGGCCGCGAGGCCGACAATCAGGAGGTCTCATGGATGCTCGGATCCCACCGGCTGCGAAGCGAAGGCAGTGGGGAGCGGATCGACGCGTCGATCCGCTCCCTGCCGTCGCCGCACCCGTCAGCGACGCCGTGATCGCGCTCGGCCGCGTGGGCATCGTCGCCACGGTGCTGGCCTGGGCGGCATACATCGTCTCGACCGTGCTCACGCGATTTGTGAACCGCGGGTTCCAGGGCATGCGATTGACCTCCGAGACCGCGGGATACGTCGCCATCACCTCGCTACTCGCACTTTCGGCGCTGTCCTACCTGATCGCCCGGCAGGGAGCGCTGTACCGGACGCGGGCGCATCGTCGCGTGCCCCGCGCGGTCATCGACGAGTCATTCGACGCGACCCTGCCGACGATGTCCGTGCTCGTCCCGTCATACCGCGAAGAAGTGACGACGGTGCGCCAGACGTTGCTCTCGGCGGCCCTGCAGGAGTACCCGTTGATGCGGATCGTGCTGTTGCTCGACGATCCCCCGCGGCCGAATTCGGCGGCACACGCCGAATCGCTCGCGGCCGGCCGTCGGTTGCCGGCAGAACTGACCGCCTGGTTGAGCGAACCCCGGATCAGGTTCGCGGCGGCGCTCGAGCGCTTCGAGGCGTCGGCTACCACCGGCGCGAGGTCGGGTCGCGCACAGATCGTCACGCTGGCCCGCGACTACGCCTGGGCCGCGGACTGGCTCCGGGTCCGGGCCGACGAAGAAGTGATCGCCGATCACGTCGACCGGTTCTTCGCCGACCGCGTGCTCGGCGTCTTGTCGGCCGATTTCGCCGAAGTCAGTTCGGCGCTGGATTCGGCAGCCGCGGAGAACGCGATCATCCCGCGCGACCGGCTGCGCCAGCTCCAGCGTCGGCTCGCGTGGACCTTCAACAGCGAGATCACCTGGTTCGAGCGCAAGCTCTACCAGTCGCTCTCCCACGAGGCGAACAAGGCGATGAACCTGAACAGCTATATCGGCCTGATGGGCCGCAGTGTCGAGCCGCGAGACACCCCAGAAGGACGAGTTCTCGTGCCGTCCACCGACCCCGGCTCAATCACGATTCCCGATGCGGAATTCCTGCTCACCCTGGACGCGGACAGTATTCTCCTGCCGGAGTACTGCCTTCGGCTCGTGCACGTGATGATCCAGCCCGAGAATGCGCGCCTCGCCGTCGTCCAGACGCCCTATTCCGCGTTTCCCGGATCCTCGACGAGAATGGAACGCCTCGCTGGCGCCACCACGGATCTGCAGCACATCGTGCACCAGGGGATGAGTTATTACGGCGCGACCTTCTGGGTCGGTGCGAATGCCGTCATCCGCAAGCGAGCGCTCGACGACATCGTCCAGGTCGAACACCAGGGCGGCTACGAGATCCGCCGCTACATCATGGACCGCACCGTGATCGAGGACACCGAATCGAGCCTCGACCTCGCCGTGCACGGATGGAAGCTGCTCAACTACCCCGAACGGCTCAGCTACTCGGCCACTCCGCCGGACTTCGGCTCGTTGAGCATCCAGCGACGGCGGTGGGCCAACGGTGGTCTGCTGATCCTGCCGAAGCTGTGGCACGAGCGCCGCACACAGATCAAACGCGGCGACACCGGGAGCGCGCTCCAGACGCTGCTGCGGATCAACTACCTGGCCTCCACTTGCTGGAGCAGCGTGGCGCTGGTGTTCCTGCTCGCTTATCCGTTCGACAGTCAACTCCTGAGCCCACTGGTGATTCTCGCCGCGGTTCCCTACTTCATGGCCATGTCCTCGGACCTGAAGAACTGTGGTTACAAACGCGGCGACATCCTCCGGATCTACGGTTTCAACCTGATCCTTCTACCGGTGAACCTCGCCGGGGTGATCAAGTCCATTCAGCAGGCGGTCACTGCACGACGGATTCCGTTCGCCCGGACGCCAAAGGTCAGCAACCGGACGGCTACGCCGTTGTTGTTCGCACTGTCGCCCTTTCTGATCATCGGCTTCTCCGTGCTCACCGCCTGGCGCGACGTCCATCACGGCTACTGGGGAAATGCGGCGTTCGCGATCTTCAACGCTGTCACTGCGACCTACGCGGTCACGGCACTGATGGGCGTGCGTAACGCCGTGGTCGACATCGTCCTCGGCCTGGTCGAACGCCTCTACTCGACCGGCTCACCCCGACCGGCGGCCGTGCGCGTGCGCTCGCGCAGAACCATCGTGCCGGTCATCGAGCTCCCGCAGCCCGGATGGCAGGACGTGCTCTATCGCGGCGCGGCCGCCACCGCGACCGGACAGCACGTGTCCGACGCGACCGGCTCGTTCCGGATCGTGGCCGCGCCGGCCGACCCGCCGAGCCGTCACGACCGCCGGGCCGGCGACCGGATGGCGAGGGCCGAAGGCCCGGGCCGGGGCCGGCGGGCCACCGACCCGGCCGACCACACAGTTCAGCCTCTGCGGCGGGACCGACGCGCCACCGATGTTTCTTCCACCGAGCCGGCGCCGAGCGACTCCACGGTGGGAGACGAGCGTGTCGATGCGCTCAGCCGGAGCAGCGACGGCTGAGCAACTGCGGCTGAGCAACGGCGATTACGGTCGCGTCAGCGCGCCGGTGGGCAGTAGCGCGTGAACCCCCCACGTGTCGTTGGCGACCTGGGTGATGCGCATGTCGACGGCCGTGCTGGCCAACGCGAGCGCCGTCGGCTTGTCGATGTCGAACAGGTGCTGGATCCACCCGAGCATGGCGTCCAGCGCGACCGCCATCGCCTCGTTGAGATCGGCGTCGAAACCGAAGGTGATCCGGCCCGCTGGTGTCTCGGCATGGATACCGGGGATCGGGCGATCGGTGACGAGGTCGATCACGAGCTCGGTCGTCATCCCGCACTCGATGGCCGTGCCGCTGACCTCACCGTCGCCCTGTGCGGCGTGGCCGTCGCCGATGCTCAGAAGCGCACCGGAGACCAGCACCGGCAGGTAAAGGGTGGATCCGGCGACCAGCTCACGGCAGTCGATGTTGCCACCGCCCTCGGCACGTGGCGGGATGGTGGAGTGGTCCCCCGGCTCGGCCGGTGTCAGGCCGATGACTCCGTGGAATGGGGCCAGGTCGACGACGAAGCCCTTGTCGCTGATGCCCTTCCCTCGCTCGTTGTCGAGCGCCCACAGCAGCCAGGACGGCGGATCGTCGTCGATGCCCAGGCGTTTGTTCAGCTCGTTGTCGCGCGCACCGGCGACGGTCCAGCCCCAGTCGTCGGGTCGCAGTGAGATCAGCTGGACGGAGAGAACCATCCCCGGCTCGGCGCCGTTGACGCGGATCGGGCCGGTGAGGGTGTGGCCGCGCGCGTCGGCCATCAGCCGTGGCACCTGCTCGCCGGGTTCGGTTTGCGGGGTCAGGTAGCCGGACGCGTCTAGGGAGCGGAGGACGACCGTGGCACCCGGGTCGACCGTCAGCACCGGGGCGGTATCGCGGGAGAAGACGTCGGTGACCGTGTCCGGCGTGGGATCGAGGCGGTGCTGGGTCATCTGGGCTCCGTCGGGTCGAGGCGAATTCTCGGGGTGGTGCTCGCTGAGCCTGCCAGGCCAGCCGACCGATACCGAATGCACACCCTCAGCGCCGATTCAGGTACATGCGGCATACCCCTCGGCGGCCACGGTCTACACCGACCCGACGGGCTTCGGACGGTACGAGGCGATGATGACCCCGCTGGCCATCACCTTGGCGTCGATCAGCTCGAAGGATGCCCTGAAGTCCCTCAGCGGGGTGGTCAGGGAGTTGCCGCCCTCGAGGACCGGATGGATCCAGAACCGGACCTCGTCGACGAGACCCGCCGCGACCAGCTCAGCGGTGACGGAACCGTAACCGTACTGGAGAATGTCCTTCCCATCCTGGGCTTTCAAGGCCGTGACCGCTTCGAGGAGGTCGCCGCTGAGAACCTCGGTGTTGTTCCAGGTGGGGTCGGTCAGGGTCGTCGACGCGACGTACTTCTTGACGTTGTTGAAATAGGCGGCACCTGTGGTCGGGTCGTTCTCGTCCCGCGCGGGCCAGGCCACCGACATCCCGTCGTAGGTCGCCCGGCCCATGAGCAGCGCGTCCGCCGCCTCGGTCTGGGCTCCGGCAAACGCGCCGGCCTCCTCGTCGAAGTACGACATCGTCCACATCGGGTTCTCGATGACGCCATCGAGCGTGACGTAGGTCGAGTTGATGAGCTTGCGCATTCGGATCTCCTCGGTGGGGTTGCCCTCCGCGCGACAGCGACGTGATGGCCGGACGACGAACGTAACCGCTCTCGCCCGACGTCGGGTGAGCCGGCGCGTGATGCATGGTTGTCGCATGGTGCTTCCGGCTGACAGTCACGTGCACAGCGAATGGTCGTGGGACACCGGTGGCCCGACGTCGCCGACAGCTGTCGGGACGATGGAGCGAACCTGCGCAAGGGCGGTGAGGATCGGTCTCCCGGTGGTGATCTTCACCGAGCATCTCGACATGACCGGATGGACAATCGACGCCGTCGACGTGGAGGAGCACCAGATCCCGTTGATCTCGCCGGATGGAGTCCTCGAACCGCCACCACTTGACGTCGACGGATACTTGAACTGCATCGAGCGATGCCGGCATCGCTTCCCCGACCTTCGCATCCTCACCGGCGTGGAGTTCGGCCAGCCGCATCGTGACGGCAAGACCGCCGCGAAACTGCTCGACGTGTCGGAGCTGGACCGCGTCAACGGCTCGCTCCACACCCTGCACGCGGACGGGAAGTTCTTCGAACCTCCCACCCTGTATCGGATGTGGCCGCCGGACAAGGTGATCTGGGAATACCTCGCCGAAGTGCCCCGGATGATGGAAGGGTCGGAGGCCTACTCGGTGTTCACCCACATCGACTACGCCGTGCGTTACTGGCCGACCGACGAGGCCGGACCGTTCGACCCGAGGCGGTTCGAGGACGGCTTCCGCCAAGCCATGCGGGCAGTGGCGACAAGCGGGCGTGCGCTAGAGATGAACGTCCGAGGCTGGCTTCGTCCGTGGATCCCGCAGTGGTGGAGCGAAGAGGGCGGACGGGCAGTGACCTTCGGGAGTGACGCGCACACAGAGGATCGGCTTGCGAACAACTTTCCCGAGGTGATGGCGATGGCCGAGTACCACGGCTTCCGACCCGGCCGTCATCCGGAGGATTTCTGGGTCCGCTGAGTCAGCGGATGCCGTCGAGGAAGCCGAGCACGCGGCTGGTCAGGAGTGCCGCCGCCACCTCGTCGTAGGCCGGCAGAGATGAGTCGGCGAACAGGTGTTCGTTGCCTGGATAGACGAAAAGCTCGGCCCCGTCGGTGGATCCGACGAGATCACGCGCTGCGTCGATGTCGCCTTCGCCGGCGAAGTACGGATCGTTGTCCATGCCGTGCACCTGCACGGGTACGCCGGTCGGCCACGCTGCCCCGAACTCCGACACGGGTAAGCACGAATAGATCAGGAGTGCTCCGGCGGCACCGGCGCGTGTCTGCGCGAGTTGCTGCGCCGGCATCACGCCGAGGGAGAATCCCGCGTAGACGAGGCGAGTGCCGAGACCCTCGACGGCTGCGAGTCCGCGCTCGAGTACGACGTCGAAGCCCGTCTTCTTCGCGAAGGCCACGCCCTCGTCCAGCGTGTCGAAGGTGTGCCCGTCGTAGAGGTCGGGCGTGTGGACCGTGTAACCCGCCTGACGAAGCTCGTCGGCGAAGGCTTCCACCCCCGTCGTCAGGCCCTGCGCGTGGTGGTACAGAACTATTTCAGCCATGCTGCGCTCGCTCTCGGTACGTTGATCCGGATGTATGGAACGTTCCGCGACAGTAGTCTGATCTGACCATGACGATCAACACGCCCGTTCCTGACTATGACCTCGACGACACCATGCAGCTCACTACGGCTGAGCAGGTGCGCGCGATCGGCGACCCGATGCGCACGACCATCCTCGGCCTGCTGCACGAGCGGGCCGCGACGGTCACGGAGCTGGCCGCTGCCGTCAGGAGCCCGAGGAGCACCGTCGCGCACCACGTCAACGTGCTCGTTGCCGCGGGGCTGTTACGGGTCGTACGAACGCGCCGCGTCAGGGCGATCGACGAGCGCTTCTACGGACGCACCGCGCGTATGTTCTTCGTCGGTTTGGGTCGGCGCGGCGAGAGCGGTGCCGAACTTCCGCCGGACTTCAACGACTTCGAGGTCGCAGCGAAGGAATCCGAGGCCGCGTACGACGCCGGCCGGATGCGCTCGTTGATCCGGCACGCGCGAATCCCGGACGAAGTCGCGGCGGAGTTCTGGACGCGGATCGAGCAGGCTGTCAACGAGTTCGACCGGCTCCCCCGATCCGGCGACACGGTGCACGGCTTCACCGTCGGGCTGTATCCCATGTTCGACTATCCGACCCTTCCGCCGCGCACGGACGAGAAGAGCTGAGGCGTTCGGACTCAGCGTCGGCCGATACCGGTCGGGCTGCACGCTCGCCATGTGATTCGCAGCATCCAAGATGAACGCAACCGACTTCGTCAGCGAACTCGAAGGATGCCGCCATGCCTGGTCACGAGAGAACCGTCGACACCACTGCCGGCAAGCTCAAGGGTCTGAGCGCCGGTGGGGTGTCGACATTCCTCGGTATTCCCTACGGGGACTCGGTTTCGGGTGATCGGCGGTTCACCGCGCCCCGGCCGTATCCGGCGTGGGCGGGCGTTCGTGACGCAGTGACCTTCGGTCCCGCCGCTCCACAATCCGACCCGCGAATCGGGTGCACGGACGAGTTCGACCGGTTCGAAGCCAGTGATGGTGTGGCTGCACGGCGGGGGATTCCTGCCGGTGGCCGATGTGCTGGGTGACGACGGTGCAGCCTCATCGGACCGCTCCCCCACCACCGGTCAGCGGCCGGAACGTCTCGCGGTCGCGGCGGAGATGTCGAGCGCGTGGGCGCGGTTCGCGCGCCCGGCAAACCTGCTGGTGGAAATGTCGGGGAGTGGGAGCGATACGGCCGGGAGCGGGGCGTCCTCGTCTTCGGCGACACCCCTGCGTTCGAGCTGGCTCCTGCGCTACCGGCTTCGGCGCGAGCGGTTTCCGCCCTATAGCCCCGAGAGGTTTCTGAAATTCGTGTGACCCTGCATTTCCATCACGGCCGAGCGAGAACTTGCGAGCGATGGTAGGCGGCTTGTGCGGTTTCGAAACGCGCTTCGGTGTCTCGGGTGGTGATGGCGGAGGCGCAGATGACCGCGAGCATGAGAACGGTCAGTGCTGCGGTCAGGACGGGTCGAGGCGCGGGCGGCTCGGCCAGCAGTGCTCGTGCCCGGCCGGCAAGTGACGTGTCGGTGGCGCCGAGCGCGACAGTGCCGATGTTCCTCCGTGCGTTGCCTCGTGCAAGGCCAGCTCGTGCGAGCGCTCGAGCGGCGAGTGCCCGGTCGCCGACTTCGGTTGCGGCGACTTCGTCGGCCCACCGTTCGACAGCGTGGCGGACCGCTCGGGCGGTTGGGCGCAGCAGCGGATTGGCGGCCGCAGCAAGTTCTGCGGTGAGGAGATAGCCGTGATGGTGCTGTGCCAGGTGGGCGGCCTCGTGAGCGAGCAGTACAGCCCGTTCCTCAGCCGGGAGCGCCTTGAGCATGGCGGTGGAGACCACGATTCGACCGCGGAGACCGGCGAGCGCAAAGGCGTCGGGGATCGTGTCGGCGACCACGACGAGTCCGGCAGCTGCGGGCCCTAGTCGACGGCAGAGACGGGCCGATCTGACCAGATCGCGCCCAGCGGTCAATGCCCGTGCGATGGCGGCGGTCAGTAGCAGCACGACGGTGATGCCGGCCGCCGTCCCGACGGAAACGCTGACGGGATTGCCATGCCGCAGGGCCTGGACCGACCAGCGGCCGAGTGCGGCGACACTGGGCAGCTGTGCCAGCACGGTGAAGGCCGCAACGGCCAGGACGAAGCCGGTGGCGAGAGCGATGACGAGCATGGTGGCGGTGAGAAGTCGCACGGCCGTCGGAGGTGGGAGCAGGCGCCCAAGGCGCGTTCCGCTCACCCACATGACGGCGCTGGCGGCCAGGGGGAGAAGCATCATCCACCCCATCGTCATGCGGTTCCGGGCTGGTCGGCCGAACGGCCGAGGATGTCGGTGAGGAGCTTCTCGTCTTCTGGTGCCAGGTCGGCCACGAATCGGGCGAGAACTCCGGCACGGTTGTCGCCGCCGTCGAGCAGGCGACGCATCCGGTGCGCTGTGACAACCATGTTGACGTCAGCTTGGTCGCCGTTCAGCGAATAGGCGTAGGCACGACCGTGCAGCTCGCGGCTGACGGCACCCTTGGTGTGCAGCCGTGCCAGCGTGGTCATCACGGTCGTGTACGCCAGGTTGCCGCCCAGCTCGGTCAACATCTCACCGGCGGTGACGGGCCGATCAGCCGCTGCCAAGCACGCCAGGACCTGCCGTTCCAGGGCGCCACGAGGCCGTCCGGGAGCCGCCGTCATCAGTCACCCTTCGCAGTTTAGTACTACGATCGTTTGTAGTACTCACCATTTTGTAGTGCTTCATGATGGCACGCATCGACCGATGACTTGGGAAGACCTGATGACTGCGTGCACGAACCTGCCACTCAACCCGCACACCTCACCGTCGGCCCAGAGGCCGCTCCTGGTGATGGTGGTGCTGACGTGACGGCTCTGCGCCAGCTCGACGATCGGTTGCTGTTCGACATCAACGACCTCGCCCGCTCGACCCGGTGGCTACATGGCCCATTCAACGGCTACGCCAAATACGGCGTCGTGCTGTTCGGTGTCCTCCTCCTGGTCGGGGTCATCGCCAGTCGTGCGACGCCGAGCCGCCGCTTGGCGGCCGCGGGATGGGCGTGCATCGCGACGCTGCTGGCGGTGGCGCTGAATCAGCCGTTCGGGCACCTCTTCGACGAGGCCCGTCCGTACGCCACCCATCCGAACCTTCTCGTGCTGGCCACACCGACCACCGACTTCTCGTTCCCCAGCGACCATGCGGTGATGGCGGGAGCTGTGGCCGCTGGACTGCTCCTGGTGTCGAAGCGGCTTGGTCTGCTCGCAGCCCTGGCTGCGGTCGTCATGGCGTTCGCCCGGGTCTACATCGCCGCCCACTACCCGTGGGACGTACTCGGCGGCCTCGTGTTCGGCGCGGCAACAACGCTCGTCGGCTGGCTCCTGCTGCACGGCCTCCTCATCGCGGCGACCGGATGGTTGCGAAAGACATCACCGCTACGAGCGGTGTTCCCAGAGCCCGCGATCAACCCCAACTCGGCGACAACGACAGCGCTTGGTGAGGCCCGGTGAACGGCCTGGTGGCGCACCTGCTCACCGTGCCGGGGTGGGCGGTCATCGGGATCGTCGCAGCGATCGTGTTCGCCGAAGACGCCCTGTTCGTCGGTTTCGTGCTCCCGGGCGAGACAGCAGCCATCCTCGGTGGCGTCGCCGCCAAACTGGGCCACGTGCCCTTGTGGGGCGTTCTGCCCACAGTGATCGCTGCCGCCATCGTGGGCGACAGCGTCGGCTACCAGATCGGCCGACACTTCGGTCCACGCATCCTCAGACTCCGCATCCTGCGCAAGCACCACGAACGCCTCGACAGCGCACAAGACTTCCTCGCCCGCCGGGGCGGTAGCGCAGTGTTCCTCGGTCGATGGGTCGCTTTCTTCCGGGCCGTCATGCCCGCCCTCGCCGGCATCGCCCGCATGCGCTACCTGAAGTTCCTGATGTTCAATGCCGCTGGCGGCATCGCCTGGGGCACCGTCGTCGTACTCGTCGGATACGCCGCCGGCGCGTCCTACGCCAAAGTTGAGAAGACCGTCGGCCGCAGCTCAGCGCTCATCGTTCTCGCCATAGTCGTCCTGGGCCTCATTGGTTGGCGGATCCGCAAACACCTCGCGGCACGGCGACCTGCGGCCCGACGTCCTGATTGAGACCTGCCGAGCATTCGATCTGCGCTGGTAGGCCCCGTGGGACTCGAACCCACAACCCACGGAGTGATCGAAACCTGCAAGCAGCACGGACGAGACGGCGACGTTGACACTCAATCTGGCTGGTCAGTCGCGGTTTCTGAGGGCACGTGCTGGTGCTGCACAACCGCCACGCAACCGTTGAGCGCGCGGTTGACCTCCTCATTACGAGGTGCCTTCGGTGTGTGCGCGGGGGGCTCAGCGTCTCAGGGCGGGCGGTCTGGCCGAACAACTCGGTGATCGGGCGAGGGACGCCGTCCGCGAGCGGGGACAGCATTGGGGACAACGTCGAGGCACGCTAGGTGGGATCGGACCGTGCCCAGTCACGGCACGCTTGTCAATAGCGTTGGAGCATGAAGCTCCTTGCCGATGCGCACCTCCATAGCGAATGGTCCTGGGACACCGGAGTTCCGGACCCCGTCGGCGATCGGCATGCGGCGGACCTTGCGAGCGTGCATTCCGGAGAGGACTGCCAACGGTGATATTCACCGAGCACTTAGCCATCGACGTGGAGGACCGGATCCGCGAAGCCAAGGCGGCGTGCTGCGGAACTTCGCCTGCCGGGCCTTCAACGAGAACCAGGCCTGGCTCGAGGTCGTCCTGACCGCGGTCGACCTGGTGTGTTGGACCAAACCGCTACCGCGTCCTACACGTCGCCGCCCGACTCACCCGCGGAGCCCGCAGGCTGCACCTGCGGGTCGACCAGACCTGGCGCTGGCAGTCCATATCGCCGAAGGCTTCCCACGACTACGCGCCCCGCTCGGCTGACGCCGACGCCATGCCCTCCACGACCCTGGACCCCGAGAACCGTCCACCGGCAGCGCCAGCCGGCATCTCAGCGACTCGCCGCCACACGCACAGACACGATCCGGCGTCACGACCGCCGAGCAGACCCTGACAAGCCATCACGTGAAACGCCAAGGCTGATCCGTCACCGGCTATCGCAGCCGCCTCACGACCCCTGGACAACGGGCCCTCATGGCGATAAAGCTGTCGGCGACGTCAGCCGAACACTCGGCGGCCGCCGGGCAGCGCATCGGCGTGGATGCTCAGCACCGTCGCCGCATCAGGTCGACGTGCACGAACGAGCGAGCTTCTGAGTCCCGGGCTTATCGAATCGGCGAATGGCGGTGATGTTGGTGGTGCGTTGGTCGCGGTTTGCCGCGCTTTGCTTGCTCATCGGTGGCATTGGCTACCTTGGCAAATACGTGCTGCTCGCAGTTCTGGATCCACACACCACGGCGCACTCGGCGGGTTTACAGGTGGTGACGGTGGTTGGGCTGCTACTCGGCGAGTTCCTCCTGCCGGTCGGGGTCACAACTTTTCCAGCGCGATGGCTCGCGGGTAAGCCATTGGTCGTAATCGTCGTCGGCTTCCTCGGTGCGATCGTCGCGCTGTTCGTCGTCAGTAAAGGACTCGACGCGGCTTTCGGGTCTATGGATGGTGACCCGTTCCGGCTCCGCACGGAGGGAATGTTGGGTGTGATCGGATTGGTGGCGTCAATAGCGGGTTCGGTGCTCCTGCTGAGGCGACCGTCTCGGGGAGTGCCTAGCGCCGGACGGGCATCTTCGACAACCTAGCCAGTTTGACCACACGAGCCGGCGAATGCGTGGGCTGCCATGGCCTGCGGGTCACACCGGTTGTCAGCAGGGGTCCACTTCGGTCGCGCCTGAGCCACGTCTAAGCCCGATCAGACCTGCAAAGTGGCATTACTCCTAGTCTGTCGGCGCGGTCAGGCTGCGGTTCGGATGCCAGCCTCACTGAGCGCTCGTGCCACGAGACGGCGCAACCGCAGCGCCTCCCCCAGGGCGCGTCCGAGGTCCCCGCACTGGTAATCGCGCTCGCCGAGACGAAGTTGTACGGAGTGCTGCACGTAGTTGTACCGATGACGTCGCCGGGCGCAGTTGCATGTGCCGACTCCAGTTGACGGGCCGAGAAAACCGGCAAGATACTTAGCATCGTCACCACGCCTCCGGCAAGTACGATTCGTCTCCTGTTCCGGGCAGGATTGATCGCCTTCAACCTGGCGAACATCACAATCTCCGATACTAAAGTTGGCAGATGCGCGCACCGGGCGTGGCTTAGGTGACGACATGAATTAATACGATTCGGCACCGGGACGCACCGGCAGGGCACGCTGTCGAGGCGTCTCCGACTTTGGAAGCGAGCCAGACGTTCGAATCCCCGATCCGGTCCGCGCGAATCGTCGATCCTTGCACCGAGACAAATTTGCCCACACCTGCAGACAGTGAGTAGCGCTCGTCAAAAGCTGGTGTCGCTTTGTTCACTCCGTTGATCGTTGCCTTCTCGCCTACGCGTAGCCGGATCGCAACGGGCTCGTCAGGTAACTGCCCGGAGGGATTCCCAAGGAGCGCCGATTGACTGCCCCAATCGATCTCGTAGCCGATCCCGCCGCCATGCGATGGTGCTTCGTTCCGACCACACGCGCACAACGCGGCTCCACTCATCAGCAGGGCGACCGCGGTCAAAGTGCCAGCCCTTGTCCCTTTCTGCATCGCGTCTCCGTCGTTCGTATGTCGAAAGTCTCATTACAGTGTGCCGTTGGATGCGTATCCGAAGACGGTCGCGACGCTGCTCGACGCTCAGGGTCTGAGTGCCCGCACCATCGCCGATCAGCTGGGGCATGCGCGGATCTCGATGACGCAGGACGTGTGCATGGGCCGGCGCACGGTGGACGAGTCGGCGGCGGTCGCGTTGGAGCTGGTGGCGGGCGCGGACGGACGTTCACAACCGTTGGCGGCCGAGGGCCGGTTCTCAACCGTCTCGCACCCAGTCTGACCTGGTCGTTTGTAGGCCCCGTGGGACTCGAACCCACAACCCACGGATTAAAAGTCCGTTGCTCTGCCAATTGAGCTAGAGGCCCATCGGTGCCCCGACGCGTAGGCAACGCGTCCGGGCACCTCGACGAAACGCACGCCAGATTACGCGACCGGGGACCCCGTCGTTGCAATCGAGGCTGCCGGCGCCACCTGGTCGATGATCCAGGCCAGCTCGAACGCCTCCTGCTTCCAGGCGTCGTACCGCCCGCTTCGACCACCATGGCCGGCCGTCATCTCGGTCTGCAGCAGGATGTCGCGCCCACCCGTCCCGATCTGGCGCAGTTTCGCCACCCACTTGGCCGGCTCGACGTAGAGCACCCGGGTGTCGTTGAGACTCGTCGTCGCCAGGATCGCCGGGTACGGACGTGGCGCGATGTTCTCGTACGGCGAGTACGACTTCATGTACGCGTAGACCTCCGCGTCGTGCAACGGATCACCCCACTCGTCCCACTCGACGACCGTCAACGGCAGATCCGGGTCAAGGATCGACGTGAGCGCGTCCACGAACGGAACGCCGGCCTGCACAGCGGCGAACGCATCGGGCGCCAGGTTGGCCACCGCTCCCATCAACAGTCCGCCGGCGCTCGCACCGCGAATCGCCAGCCGGTGCGGCGAGGTCCAATCCGCGTCGACCACATGCCGGGCACACGCCACGAAGTCGGTGAAGGTGTTGCGCTTGTGAAGCATCTTTCCCTGCTCGTACCACTGCCGGCCCATCTCGCCACCACCGCGCACATGCGCGATGGCGAACACGAATCCACGATCGAGCAAGGACAGTCGGGCGATCGAGAAGTACGGGTCGATCGACGCCTCGTACGAGCCGTATCCGTAGAGCAGGAACGGATTTTCCCCGTTTCGCTGGGTGCCGACAGCACACACGACCGAGATCGGGATTCTCGTTCCGTCGTCGGCGACGGCCCACTCGCGGTGCTGCTCGTAGCTATTCGGGTCGTAGCCGCCGAGCACGGGCTGCTGCTTGCGCAGGACCAGCTCGCCGGTGGCCAGCACGTAGTCGTAAACCGAAGCAGGCGTGACCATCGAGGTGTACTGCAACCGGACGACCGGACTGCGGTAGTCCGGGGTGTCGCCGACAAAGGTCGTGGAGATCGACTCATCGAAGGCGATGTCGTGCGGCGATCCCAGACCACCGTCATCGGCACGTGTCAGCACGCTGACACCAGCCAGACCGTCGACCCGTCGGCCGAGGACGACATGCGTCTCGAACGCGAGAACGTCGGTCAGCCGACGCCCGGACGTGTGCGGGACAACGGGGGTCCAGTCGTCCATCGACGATGCGGTCAACGGCGCAGTGGACAGTTCGAAATCCTCGGCGCCGAGATTGTGCAACACCAGCAGACGATCACCGGCCGGCTCGACGCTGTACTCGACGCCGAGCTGGCGCGGTGCGACCAGCCGGAGCTCGCCGGTCGGGTCGTCGGCGGCCAACAAGCTGACCTCGCTGGTGATCTTGCTGCCGGCGGAGACGACGATCCACTTCTCGTCACGCGAGAGCTCGAGGTTGAGCCAGTAGCGGTCGTCGGGCTCGTGCAGGACACAGACGTCGTCCGAGACGTCGGTGCCGAGTTCGTGCCGCCACAGCTTGTAGGGGCGCCAGGCCTCGTCGACAGTCGTGTAGAAGACGTGCGAAGCCGAGCTCGACCACGCCATCGAACCGGAGATGTCAGACACTTCGTCGGACAATCGCTCACCATCGGCCAGATCGACGAAGCGCAGGGTGTACCGCTCGTCACCGACCGTGTCTGTTGAATAGGCAAGCAATCGATCGTCAGGACTCACGTCAAGCGCGCCCGCCGAGAAGAACTCCGACTCGCCGGCCTCGGCGTTCCCGTCCAGCAGCAACTCCTCACCGGCGAGCGGCGGAGCCCCGGGTGTCACCGTCGGCGGCGTGACATCGGCGCCGCCCGCGGGGCATCGGCAGTAGGCGGGATACTGCTGCCCCTCCTGGGTTCGGCGGAAGTACCACCACTTGCCCTGGCGGGTCGGAACACTGGTATCAGTCTGCTGCGTTCTCGCCGAGATCTCCTCGAAGATCGCCGCTTGCAACGGGGCCAGGTGTGCCGTCTGTTCGGCTGTGTAAGCGTTCTCCGCTTCGAGATACGCGATCGTCTCCGGGTCGTCCTTGGCCCGGAGCCACTCGTACTCGTCGACGACCTCGTCGCCGTGGAACGAACGCGCAGTGGGGATCCGTTTGGCGATCGGCGGTTCGACGCGCGCAAGCACGGGCGGCTCCGTGTCGGTCGGGGACAGCAGAGTGGGGTCGTCGGGATGTCCGGTAGAGGAGCTCACGAGATCAGGACGTTATCAACGGAGCCTTGCAGAACACGATTCAGTGACAATTCCGCGGATCCCGTGGCTTATGACAGTTGCCGACCTACGTTCTGCATGTAGCCGCCCTCACAGCGGACCGTTCGCGCCCCCGGACCTCGCGCGTCCCGTATGAATGGAGCACCAGTGTCTCTGACCGACCACGCACTTCGTCGAAGGTCGTTCCTCCTCGGTTCGGCTGCTGCTGCAGGCGCAGCCGTCCTCGCCGCATGTGGCGGAAAAGGCAGTGGCGGTGGCACCGGCGCGAGCCCCAGTGCCGGCGCGTCCACCGGCAAGGGCTCGTCCAAGACGCCGTTGGCGAAGCCCGCCACCTTCCAGGAGTCGCCGCTGCTGAAGGCGAAGGCAGACGCGGGGACCATCCCCAAGCTCGCCGACCGGCTGCCCGAGGAGCCCTACGTCGTCCCGCACAACTGGGTGCAGAAGGGCAAGTACGGCGGCCGAATGAACATCAACATCACCGGTACGTCCGGCGGTGACTCGTCCTCGGTCGGTGAGTGGTGGTACAGCTTCTCGATGTTGCGCTTCCTCAACGACGGCCAGGACGTCGGTCCAGGGCTCGTCACCAAGTGGACGTCGAATGCCGACGCTTCCACATGGACGTTCACGCTACGCAAGGGGTTGAAGTGGTCCGACGGCTCGCCCGTCACCACCGCAGACATCCTGTTCTGGTGGAACGACATGGCGAACAACGTCGACTACACGCCTGAATCCGTCCCCGACGAGGGCAAGTCGGGCAAGGGCACCATTGCCAAGCTCACCGCCAGCGACGACCTGACGTTCACGATGAAATTCGACGCACCGGCCCCACTGACCGCCGACCGTCTCGCGATGTGGACGAACGGACCCAAGGGCAACGGTCCTACCTGGATCGTGCCGTCGAAGTATGCGAAGCAGTTCCACCCGAAGTACACCCCGAGCGTCCCGAAGTCCTGGGCGGCCGTTGGCGGCTTGTGGGAGCAGAACGTCAACTACAAGATGTCGCCGAAGTGCCCGACACTGACGCCGTTCAAGCTGTCCAAGTACAACGAGGCCCGCTCGCTGACGTGGGAGCGCAACCCGTACGCCTACGAGGTCACCAAGGACGGTGACCAGCTGCCCTACATGGACGGCATCACGATGACTGCCGTGCAGGACCCGCAGGTCGGCAAGGTCCAGATCACCGCCGGCAAGGTCGACTACAGTCACGGCGGGTTCAACGGCCTGATCCTGGAAGACGTCTCGACCCTGATGAAGAACAAGGACAAAGCCGGCCTCGACGTCTACCTCTGGGACTCCGGCTCCGGCACCGCGTCGATCTTCTTCCTTTGCCAGGACTACTACGAGAAGCCGTACCGCGACCTGTTCAAGAAGCCAGAGTTCCGGCAGGCGTTGTCGCTCGCCTTCGACCGGACGACGGCGAAGAAGGCCATCTACTTCCAGACCGGCGAGCCGACGACCGGCACGTTGAGCCCGAAGGCCGCCGAGTACCTGGTCAACGACCAGGGCAAGGCTGCCTTCGCCAGCTGGCGCGACTCGTACGTGAAGTTCGACGTCGCCAAGGCGAAGTCCCTTCTCGACGGACTCGGCCTGAAGGACACCAACAACGACGGTTACCGGGAGTTCCCGGACGGCTCGAAGCTGGTGTTGCGCATCGACCGGCCGGCTGACGCCTCCGGCGAGCACGTTGCGAAGGACAACCAGCTGCTCTCGAACTGGAAAGACGTCGGGATCGCGCTCAAGATCAACCCGGTCCCACCGGTGTCGTTCGACGACAACTGGAAGGCCGGCAAGTACATGGCCCACTCCAACTGGGAAGTCGGCGACGGCCCGAACCACCTGCTCTACCCCCAGTGGATGCTGCCGATGGAGTACAGCCGGTGGGCGCCACTACAGGGCCAGATGTACGCCGCGATCGGCACGAAGGCCTACACGAGTGAAGCTGACGTCGACCCGTGGAAGCGTCACCCCGCGCGGATCATGCCCGACAAGGGCGGCCCGATCGAAAAGCTGTGGACCCTCTACGACTCGACCAAGATCGAGCCCGACGAGGTCAAGCGAACGTCGACAGTCTGGGAGATGATCAAGATCCACGTCGCGAGCGGGCCATACTTCCAGGGCACGGTCTCGAACTACCCCCAGATCGTCGTCAAGAAGACCGACATGAAGAACGTCCCGACCAAGGACAACCTGGCGCTTGGCGGGTTCGTGAACCCGTGGATCCACCCGACGCCGGCCGTCTATGACACCGAGACGTACTACTGGGACAACCCCGACCAGCACAACACCTGAGTCGTTGTTCCAGTAGGTCGCGACACCCGAGGGCCCGGACCTGTCGGTCCGGGCCCTTGCACGGCCTCCCAGGCCACGATTGGGTGACGATCCGGGCACGGCGCTCGGCACCGGAGCACCGGCGGCGCTAACGTGCGATGCGTCCTACGTCACAATCATGTTCAAGCGTGTACGGCCTCTTCACAGGGGTCTGTGTTGTCCGACTCAAGTAAGCGTTGCTTGACTTCCCGTTCGGGATCGGCCCATCTCGGTCACGGCCTCGCCACCCGGGTCCAGAGCAAGCAAGCTGCTCTCGACACGGTCGCTTCTAGGCAGTAAACCTTGACTTCCGAACGACTCTGCTTCACTTCCGAACCACCGATCCAACTCCACACATCGTCGCCCGCGCTGCTTTGCGGCGGTCGGCCGACCCGAACGAAGGGCCCGTCGCATGGTCACGTTCATCCTGCGTCGCCTGGTGTACATGGTGATCACACTCTTCGTGATCTCCGTACTGAGCTTCTTGTTGATCACCCTGCCCCCAGGCTCTGCGCTGGACGCCGAGATCAGCACGTTGCGCGCCCAGGGCGGCAACCTCTCCCAGCAACAGGTCGACGACCTCATCAAGCAGTACGGCGTCAACGACGCCTGGTACGTGCAGTACAAGAAGTGGATGGGCGGTGTCATCCACGGCGACTTCGGTGAGTCCTTCACCTACCACCAGCCGGTCAACAGCCTCATCGGTTCGCGCATCGTCTTCTCGATCGTCCTGACGGTGAGTGCGCTGATCTTCTCCTGGGTGGTCGCGATACCCATCGGGGTCTATTCGGCTACCCACAGGTACAACTTGCCCGACTACGCGATCACGGTCGTGCAGTTCGTCGGCGTCGCCATACCCGAGTTCCTGCTGGCCCTGTTGGTGCTGGTGTTCACCGCCATGGTCTTGAACTGGGACGTGGGTGGCCTGTTCTCCGCCCAGTACCAGGACGCTCCGTGGTCGGGTGCCAAGTTCACCGACCTCCTGAAGCACATCTGGATCCCGATCCTGGTGATCGCAGCCGGCTCCACCGCCTGGCTCACCCGGGTCATGCGGGCGAACCTGCTCGACGTGCTCAACATGCAGTACGTCACCACCGCCCGCGCCAAGGGTGTCAAGGAGAGCCGGGTCATCTGGAAGCACGCGGTCCGCAACGCGATCAACCCGTTGATCATGGCGCTGGGTACGTCACTCCCCGCGCTGATCTCCGGTGAGGCCATCGTCGGCATCGTGCTCAACCTGCCCACGACCGGCCCACTGTTCATCAAGGCACTCCAGAACCAGGACATGTACCTGGCCGTCACGCTGCTCATGTTCATGTCCCTGCTGCTCATCGTCGGGAACATGCTGGCCGACCTCCTGCTCGCCTGGGTCGACCCGCGTGCCCGGAACGTCTCGTAGGACGGAGAGGATCCGATGTCACTTCTCGCGCAGCAGGATGTCGCTGAGGTCGAAGAGGCGAGCTCGAAGGTCGACCGCGACGTAGCGGAGATCTCGCAGTTCCGACTCATGGCCCGACGCTTCAAGAAGAGCAAGCTCGCGGTCATCTCGGCCTACCTGCTGATCTTCATGTACGTCTGCATGATCTTCTCGTCGTTCCTCTCACCGAACTCGCCGCAGTTCATCAACGCCGACGCGACGAACCTGCCGCCGGCGAAGCTGACCTTCGCGAACGGTGGGCTCGCTACCTGTGGTCGTGTCCAGGTGCTGGATCAGTCGACGCTGACCTACAGCTACAAGATCGACTGCAACACCAAGATCCCGATCCAGCTCTTCGGCAAGGGCTTCAAGTACAAGATCCTCGGGATCATCCCCTCCGACCGGCACCTGATGACGGTCAAGCCGCCGCAGACGCTGTACCTGTGGGGTGCTGACTCCCAAGGTCGCGACGTGTTCTCCCGGAGCCTCGCCGGCTCCCGTGTCTCCCTCACCATCGGCATCCTGAGCGTGCTCCTCGCGACGTTCGTCGCCGCGGTGTTCGGCACGGCATCGGGCTACTTCGGGGGCGCGGTGGACAACATCATCCAACGCGTCGCGGAGGTGATCATGTCGATCCCGACGCTGCCGCTCTGGCTGGTGCTCGCTGCCATCCTCCCGAAGGACATGTCGGTCACCGCCAGGTACCTGATGATCAGCCTGATCCTCACGGTCGTCGGTTGGCCGGGCCTTGCGCGCCAGGTTCGGGCAAAGGTCATGAGCTACGCCCACGCGGACTACGTGAACGCGGCCCGGGTTGCCGGCAGCGGACATTCCCGCATCATCGCCACGCACCTGCTGCCGAACACGATCAGCCACCTGGTTGCGGTGGCCTGCCTCTCCATTCCCGGCACGATCGCAGCGGAAACGTCGCTGTCGTTCCTCGGCGTCGGTATGCAGGAACCGGCCGTCAGCTGGGGCGTGCTGCTGCAGGCGGCGCAGAAGGTCGATGTCGTCGTCAGCTACCCGTGGATCCTCATCCCCGCCGTCCTCGTCATCGTCGCAGTGACCGCCTTCCAGCTCCTGGGCGACGGTCTGCGCGACGCCGTGGACCCCTACGGCTGAGTCTGCAGCCGGCTCCGGGCCCGCTCTTCTCCACTTCCACGAAGGACACTCCCCCATGGCAGACAACGCAGGGAAGACGACCGAGCTCGTCGCAGACGAGCCGGGCCAGTACGGCAGCGAAGGTGCACCGGTGTACTCGACCTCGCTGGCCGACTCGGTGATCGACGTCGCCGACCTGTACGTGGAGTTCCCCACCGTCCTCGGTGTGGTCCGCGCACTCAACGGCGTGAATTACCGCATCCCGCGGGGCAAGGTCCTCGGGGTTGTCGGAGAGTCCGGGTCGGGCAAGTCGGTCACCGCTCGAGCGATCATGCAGATCCTCGAGCGGCCCGGCCGCATCACCTCGGGCGCTATCACGTTCCGGCGTGGTAGCCGTCCCGACGACGAGGAGCGGGCCGCCCACCGTCCGAAGAACGCACCGAAGAAGCTCGACGTCGACGAGGTGGACATCGCGAAGCTGGAGCCGGACAGCGACGAGATCCGAGGCATCCGTGGCGAGGAGATCGCCATGATCTTCCAGGAGCCGATGACGTCGCTGAACCCGCTCTACACGATCGGCAACCAGATCGAAGAGGGAATCCTCCTGCACCAGACCGACGACAAGGCGGAGTCCAAGCGCCGCGCCGTCGACATCCTGCGCCAGGTCGGGATGCCCAACCCGGATCGCATCCACGGGCTGTACCCGCACGAGCTCTCCGGCGGTATGCGTCAGCGCGCCATGATCGCGATGGCGTTGTCGTGCCGGCCGTCGATGCTGATCGCCGACGAGCCGACGACGGCTCTCGACGTGACCACCGAAGCCCAGATCCTCGAACTGATGCGCGGTCTCCAGCGCGAGACCGGCATGTCCATCCTGTTCATCACCCACAGCATGGGTGTCGTCGCGCAGATCTGCGACGACGTCGTGGTGATGTACCTCGGCCGAATCGTCGAACGGGCGCCGGTCGAGGAGATCTTCCACAACCCGAAGCACCCCTACACGATCAGCCTGCTTCGTTCGATCCCGCGGTTCGGGATGTCACGCGACCAGCCGCTGGAAGTCATCCACGGCTCGGTGCCAGACCCCTACACCCGCGTGCCGGGGTGCTCCTTCCATCCCCGCTGCCCTGCGTCGATGCCCGGTATCTGCGACACGATCGTTCCGGTGGAGACTCCGATCGGAGCGCCCGGTCACGGCGTCCGATGCCACCTCTACCCGGGTAGCACGCCGAAAGAGACCGTCCCGCAGGACATCACGATCGAAGCACCACCCACTGAAGGACGTCGCTTCGGACGCTCCAAAGTTGCAAGCTCGAGTAAGGGAGCCTGACGATGTCGACCAACGACGCTCTGCCGCCGCGCCGACCGGAAACCGAAGAGGCGCTGCCCGCCGGAAGCCTGGCCGGTGAGCCGACCTCTAGGTCGTCGATCGACCAGGTCGGATCAACGGGCACCGATCACCAGGTCGATCAAGTCGACTCGGAGACGGTGACCGACCAAACGGCGATGGCGACGTCTCACATCGCCGACGAAGCGCAGCTCGACCTCGACAACACCGCGCGACTCACCGCGATCGAAGCTCTTCGCACCAAGGCTGAGGTGATTCCCGAGGGCGAGGTCCTGCTCGAGGTACGCGGTCTGCAGAAGTGGTTCCCGATCCAGGCCGGCTTCATCCGGCACACGGTCGGCTACGTGAAGGCCGTCGACAACATCGACCTGACCATCCGCAAGGGTGAGACGTTCTCGATCGTGGGCGAATCCGGTTGTGGCAAGTCCACCACCGGGCGGGCGATCCTCCAGCTGGAGAAGCCGACCGGCGGATCCGTCATCTTCAACGACCCGAAGATGGGCCGGCTCGATCTGGTCAAGGCATCGAACCGCGACCTGCGTGCGGCCCGCCCGAACATGCAGATCATCTTCCAGGACCCGTTCTCCTCCCTCGACGCACGCATGACGGTCGGCCGGATCATCGCCGAACCGCTGGTCATCAACCGTCGGCTCCGGGGCCGGGCCTTGAAGGACCGGGTGGCCGAGCTCCTCACGATCGTCGGCATGCGGCCCGAGCACGCATCTCGTTACCCACACGCGTTCTCCGGTGGTCAGCGGCAGCGCCTCGGCATCGCCCGGGCACTCGCACTCAACCCTGAGCTCATCATCTGCGACGAGGCGGTCTCCGCCCTCGACGTCTCGGTGCAGGCACAGGTGCTCAACCTGCTGGAGAAGCTTCAGACCGAGCTGGGCATCACCTACATCTTCATCAGCCACGACCTGTCCGTCGTCGAGCACATCTCCGACCACGTCGCCGTCATGTACGTCGGCAAGGTCGTGGAGGTCGCCACCACCGACGAACTGTTCCGACACCCGAAGATGCCCTACACCGAGGCCCTGCTGTCCTCCGTCCCAGCGCCCGACCCGTCGAACCGTGGCGAGCCGAAGATCCTGATGGGTGACGTGCCGAGCCCGGCCAACCCGCCGAGTGGCTGCTACTTCCACCCGCGGTGCCCGTACGCAAAGGACATCTGCAAGACGGAAGAGCCGTTGCTACGCGACGTCGGCGGAGGTCACATGGCTGCCTGCCACTTTGCTGACGAGCTCAGCCTCACGGGTGTCGTGCCGCTGCCGCCGTTGGGCATCGAAGTCCCCCGTCGTCCCGAGATGGCAGACTCCAACGCATGACGGACGAACGCCCAGGCCCTTTCTTCACCTCACTACATCAGTACCGGGACGAGTTGGGTCGATTTTCGATCCGGATCCCCGGTGACTGGCAGGAGTTCGACCTCGAGGACGACCGCGATGGTGTTCTCTTCTCACCGCAGGAGGGCGCGCCCAGCACGTATGTCGCCGTGTGGGTGAGCCAACTCGATGACGAGCACGTCGTCGCCGAGGACCTCGACGTCCTGCGGGAGGGGGTGGAGGAAGGTCTCCAACAGCTCGACGGGATCGAGATCAGCGACTCCAAGGACGATGCGATCTCGAACCTGATCAAGTTCGAGCGGACCTATGAATTCAACGAGGGCGGCGTCCGCCGCAAGCGCCGGGTATGGATGCTCTACGTCGACACGTGGTCGATGGTGGTCATCTACCAGGGCGAGACTCCGGCGGAGTACGACTACTGGCTCCCGATGGGCAACTACGCCCTGGGGACGTTCAACATCCCCGAGGCGCTGTGGTTCGCCACCGACCGGGAACTCAACGGCAAGCGTTTGACCGAGGGTGGAGAATCTCTGACGGCGACGTCGGCAGATTCCGAGCCGGCGGTCACCGCGCCCGTGGACGGCGATTCGGTAGACACCGACGACGCGCCGGTGGAGGCCCGCTCCTAGGTCTCCCCGATGCGACACCGATCGAGGAGGCAACGACGATGGTCGATGTGAGCAAACGAGCACGACACGCAGCCGGCGCAGCAGCCGACCGGCTGCGTCGTGCAGTCGAGGGATCACCGCTCGGGGGGTTGCTCGAGGATCAGCAGCACAACCTCAACGACCTGCTCGAGCAGGTTCAGAACACCGAGCTGCGGGCCAAGCTGATGGCCCTCTATGACCAGCAGCAGCATGCGTTCGTCGAGCTGGCGCACACAGTGCAGACGAATCTGACGGCCCAGCAGGAGCACCTCGCGGACGTTCTCACGGCCGTCGAGGACACGATCAAGGCCCGCCGGGCGAAGGTCGAGGAAGCCGACCCAGCCGACGACCTGTCCGACGACTCCGACGACTCCGAGCCGCCACGAGCAGCACCCTTCGCCGACGTCCCGGCGGCGAAGGACGCGCCGGCTGACTTCGCTCCCCCGCTGGTGCCCCCGGTTAGCGACGCGCCGGTGACACCCGTCGCGCCGGCCGCCAAGAAGACCGCGCCCGCCAAGAAGGCTCCTGCCGCCAAGAAGGCCCCGGCGAAGAAGATGGCACCACCGGTGTCGCCCGTGTCGCCGCTGACTCCCTCGTCCGAGGGCGACACCGCGGGTGGCGACGAGAGCGACGGCGACGACGCAGTCCCGACCCCGGCCACGGTCGCGAAGAAGATCGCCGCGAAGAAGGCGCCCAAGCCGTCTGCAGCAGGAGACCCGACTCAGCCGTAGCCGAGGTCGTGCAGCTGCGCGTCGTCGATGCCGAAGTGGTGGGCGATCTCGTGCAGGACGGTGGTGCGGACCTGTTCCACGACGTCGGCTTCGGTTCGCGCATAGCGCAGGATCGTCTCGCGGTAGATCCAGATCCGGTCTGGCATGGCGCCGCTGTACTCGTTGCCGCGCTTGGTCAACGGGATCCCCTGGTAGAGGCCGAACAGGTTCTGCCCGGGCGGGGGGCGATCGGCTACCTCGATCGACACGTTGCTGACCGCCCGCCGGAGTGCGGCCGGGATGGTGGCGATGGCGTCGTCGACAAGCTGCTCGAACTGTTCGCGGGACACATCGTCGACCATGCTGTCCATTGTGGACGAAGGGTCCGCACGACGGCGGTCCCCGGTTTCACCGCCGAGCGGGTCGGGCCCTAGACTTCCACTCGCTTCACCGCTGGTCCCCATCGTCTAGCGGCCTAGGACTCCGCCCTTTCACGGCGGCAGCACGGGTTCGAATCCCGTTGGGGGCACGCAGTCGCTCCACCGTCGCCAGCAGGTGGCTCGTTTGCAGGCCGCCCGTGTTCGTGAGTTAGAGTTACCTCCGCTCCGCGGGCCAGTACCGTGGTGCACCGTTCAGAAGCCGGGTTCACCCCTGGCCCCGTAGCTCAGTTGGTTAGAGCGCCGCCCTGTCACGGCGGAGGTCGCCGGTTCAAGTCCGGTCGGGGTCGCCACGCGGTCGGTCGAGCAGACCGGGCGCCCGGGCCAGGTAGCTCAGTTGGTACGAGCGTCCGACTGAAAATCGGAAGGTCGGCGGTTCGACCCCGCCCCTGGCCACCGTTAAAACCGCAGGTCACACGGCGTGTGAGCTGCGGTTTTGTCGTTTCGACCTACTCCTTGGGGCCTGGTCCGACGCAACCGCGCCCACGAGTGATGGGGCGTGCACGAGAGGCCCGCCACTGCGCCACACCAATGTGGGACGCGACGATGGCGACGAGGTTGTCAGCGTTCTCTGGTGAGGCAGACCAGCTCACCTACGGGTCGCTCGGCTGAAAATCCGGCGCTTCGGATGGTTTGCCGGTCCGCTCGGGCGCTGGGATGGAGGCACACGGTTTGAACGTGTAGCAGATTCAGCGCGGATTGAACGTCGGCGATCGGGAGCTTCTGGTGCCCTGCGGTGGCCAGTGAGAGCAGGAGACGTCGGGCCGCTGTTTGGGCCGGTGGCTCCTGCAGGCCGGGGAGGTCGAACGCACGCGGCACAACAGCGAAGACCTGCGTGGTCAAGATCGCCAGCGTGCGCATCTCGCCCCCCGGCATGAGGACCGGGCCGGCAGTGTTGGGGCCGCTGGCCATGAGCGCGCGCACGTTGGCCAACTGTGTCTGGTCGACATCCCACGACGGGCGTTGCCAGACGACCGACACCCACACAGGTGTGCCGGCGAGACCAAAGCCGGCAACGGCGGTGACGGTTGCGACCGCCGCCATGCCGTACCTGGCGAGGGTTCTACCGCCGACCGCACGTGAAAGGCCAGCCACAATCGTCGCGGCACATGCACCGACCAGAGTCGGGACCGGTGGACCGAGGAGGAGCCGCCACTCGACCGGCCCGGACCGGGTCAGGCTGTTGACCAGCGCGAGCACGCCCGGCGCGAACACGGCCAGCGAGGCGAGACCACTCGCCCAGACCAGCACGGCGGCGCTGCGCCGCAGGACGAGTGGCGACAGCAGGATCGCGGCGACCGTGAGGGCAATCATGAGGCGATGGGTGCCGTACGCCCCGCTGAGCGAGCCCCAGAGCGTCGGCGTTACCGGATGCGCTCCGCCGACCGAGCCGGCCAACGCGATGACGACTCCGCTGACCATGGGCGCGACAGCCAGGGCGATTCCGCCCCAGAGCAACGCGCGGTTGTGCATCAGCACGGCTGCCACCACGATGGTTGCCGCCAGGGCCAACCCCACAAGCGATGCGCTCGACGTCAAGCCGACGAAGGCGACTCCGGCCGAGAAGAGCAGCACCGTCCATCCCTTGTCCCGGGTGCGCGCGAGGCGGACAGCGCAGATCCAGATCAGCGGCAGCAGAACGGTGACGGCGATCGCCTTGCCCTCCCAGATACGCGTTTCGTAGTTTCGCCAGGTGCCCCCGTCGCCGGCGAGGAGGAAGGCCACCGAAAAGAGGAAGGTCGGCATCGCGTGTCGGCGCACACAGGCGGAGGCGAGCTGCCAGAGCACCCAGACAGAAGCGAAGGTGCAGACCGGTGCTGCGATGAGGTAGGTGAAGGTGCCGGCCTGGAGGTGGACGAGCCGCGCCAGCGCACCGAACAGGCTCTCGACTGAGGTCAGCGGATACCCACCACCGTAGGTGGAGGGATAGACCTCAGGCCCGTACATGGTGTCACCGAGCGGGATGTGGCCGTGTTCGGCGGTCCACGTCGAGAGATTCACGTAGTACACATCATCGCTAGCCGGTACGTGGCGTTCGAAAAGCGACGCGACCGTGACACCGATAGAGATGATCGCCGCTGCCCAGTCCTGGAGGTAGGCCCGGCGCGAAAGGTGCGTGCCGACTACCAGCGTCGTGACCGTCGCCATGGCCGGCGCCTCGGTGCCGTCGGGTCGGCCACACAGGCGTATCTCGCGTCCGACGAGGACTAGGCCCACCAGACCCACAGCCCACCCGAGGTAGAAAGCCACGGCGCCAGTGGACGAAAGCAGCGCGGCCGCTCCGCCGACGCACGCCAGCATTCCCAGCAAGACGGTGCGACTCGTGCCTACCCGCCCGCTGAACGTCCTCTGGGGTTCAGACGGTTCTTGCGGCAGGCCGGTCAATACAGAGCTGCGTCGGTTCCAGCGGGCGACCGGGATCATGATCGCCGGAGCGGTGACGAGCCAGGCGATGACGAACGGTGTGGTCGAACTGCCGGTCACGAGGACGAATTCGCGCAGGATCGTCCACCATGCGAACGCCGCGACCCCGGCAGCCATCAAGCTGTCGAGGCCGACCGCCCACCGCGGGCGCGCCGGTCCAGCCTCGACGTCGGGTTGGGGGGCGGTGGACGGCAGCGATCCGGCTCCGACGACGTCCGTGCTCACTGTTGCACCATCCCGATCTCGATCGTTTAGATGGGCTGCCCATGCACATCGTTGGTCTACCAGGCCATCACCACCGGTGCTCGGCACCTAGGGGATCCAGCATGACGTTCTGCTGAACCCGGGGGTCGAGGATACGGAGCCCAGCCAACGGGCTGTTCGTGTGTTGATCTCGTCGAGACTGGTGCGGCCGTGTTGATCCAGCGTCTGCGCGGCGCCCGCAAAGCCGGACCACCACCTCGACCCAGCGTCGAACCCATCCGCGTCCAACGCCGCATCTCCGCCACCGGCGTCACCGTGGTCGCCGGTCAACGACTCGTCCCGGGGCGGCCCTACGCCGGCCAGACCATCACCATCAACGTCTCCGACACGACACTGAGCATCGAATTCACCGACGGCGACATCCGCGTCATCCGACGCACCAACCAGCCCGTGCGTAGCATCAAAGCCCACCGACCCCGGACGGTGACCAACGTTTCCTAGGCCAAGTGTCAAGCATCACCTGACACAGAACCGTCAAGCTTCTCCTGCGTCTTCACAAGGTTCGCTGGCAGTCGTCGTTCTCTGTTGTTCTGTGCCAGGTGCTGCTTGACAGCCGGGTGCTTTGTGATGCTTGACAGCGGCCGCGTTCGACCTTCCCACTCACCAGCTCTCCCCGAAGAGGTCACCGATGACCCGTCCCATGCCCCTACCGGTCGAGCAGCTCGACGAGCGGGTCGCCGTGTTCCTCGCGTCCTTCCGCGAGGCGAGCGCCACGCTCGACGTGGATGCGCAGCGCGAGTGCTTCGCGGAGACCTTCCTCGTCGGCGACGCAGACGGAGCCAGGCCCGTACCCCGGGAGGCCTTCCTACAGGCAGTCCCGGCTCGCGCCGCGGCAGCGAAGGAGGCGGGAGTCGGGCGTGCGCAGCTGATCGAAGCCTCGATGCTCCGGCTGGACGATTCCTGGGTGCTGCTGCGGACGGAGTGGTCGTCGTCACTGGCCGCCGGCGGCAAGCTCCCGATGACGTCCACGTTCCTGCTGCACGACGATCAGTCAGAGTTGCGCATCACGGCCTACCTCAACCACCGAGGCCTCCCAGTGAGCGGTCACCTCACAACAAGTAGCGGCGAGGAGCTCTGAGGGCGGCAGCTGCTTCCACGGCGCGGGTAACCAGGACCCACGGCTATGGCCGACCCCTCGAACCTTCGAATGTCGTCCCGTACGCCCTCAGCTGCTCACACGGCCCTTGAGGATGCTGTGCCAGTACACCGACGGCTGCAGGTACCGGTCGTAGAACCACGTTGTCCGGCGAGCCTTCACGAGGTCGATGAGCGGGACGCTCGGCGTGAGATCACCGGCGCGGTCGAACTCCGCCAGGACAAGCCGGTTCCGGGCGACGGTGATCGGCGCCGTCGAGTACCCGTCATAGGTGACGAAGTCGGTTCCTGCGCGACGGCGGGCGATGTTGTCGGCGACGACGCCCGCCTGCTTGCGTAAGGCCCCACCCGAACGTGATGCCTGGACGTCGGCGGCATCACCAAGTCCCCAGACGCCGCGATGACGCGTGTGCGCCAGCGTCGTGGACGAGATCTCGACCATCCCGCCGGTGTCGGGGCCTGCGAGATCGGACTCGGCGACCCACGACGGCGCCCGGTGCCGAGGCACCAGGTGGAGCATGTCGTACGTCAGCGTCGTCTCGTCCCGCGCGGTGGCGACGACGATCGACCGGGCGATCGGGTCGACGGTGCGGACGCGGGCGCCGGTCAGGACCGTGATGCCGAAGGCGTCAGCGGCGCGACGAAGCTCGGCGTCGATGCGGTCGATGCCGAAGATGGTGTCCCAGCCCAGCACTGCGGTGATCTCCACCGCGTCGAGTACGCCCGACCGCCGCCAGTGGTCAGCGGCGAGGAAGAGCGGCTTGAGTCCGGCACCGGCGCACGGGACGGGACCGTCGGCGACCACGAAGACGGCGTGCCCGGAGCTGAGATCGCGAACGAGCTCCCACGTGTGCTCCGCGCGCTCGTCGACGTAGTTCGACGCACCGTGTGCCGAGAACACCGCGGCCCTGCTCCCTGGGATCGCATCCCAGTCCTGCTCGACGCCAGGGCAGATCACGAGGTCCTCCGCCGTGAGCCGCAGTCCCGATGCCGTCTGGACGCATCGCTCCGCCGGCTCGACGGCGGTCACGCGGTCCTGGTACCAACGCACCCCCTTCGGGATGACGCTCGCCTGCGGCCGTTCGAGGTCCGACATCCGTGCCTGGCCACCGCCGACATAGGACAGCAAGGGCCGGTAGCGATGGACCTGCACGGGGTCGACCAGCGCAACGTCGGGCATTCCGTCGCGACGCAGACGAGCCGCCAGTGAGATACCCGCGTTTCCGCCGCCGACGATCAGTACGTCGTGGTGGTGTGTGCCTGAACCGGAACCGATCATCAGTCTCCACCATGTCTACAGCGAATGCGACAACACCATAGTGGGCACAAATGATGCATCGGGGCTCCAGCCTGCGATTGTTCTTCGTGAGTTGAAAAGGGACGGGAACGGTCGGCGCGCGTACGACACCGTACGCGGTGGCTCCTCGACGTCGACGCGGATCGCTACCCAGCATAGAGAGCCGCATTCCTCTCTTCGGTTACACCTCATCGTCGGTGAGTGAATTTCCGCTTGGTGGGTAGTCAAAGATTCAGCAGTGGGCAGAACTCCGTCACCGGGAAGTCGGCGAAAGTATCGAGACGGCGGTCGCTCGACTGTGGTGACGACGCGGGTACCGCTACGCATGCCCGACCACTCGATGATCAGCAGGGGATTCGATGCGACTTACCAGACGACAGCTTCTTCGCACGGCCGGCGCCATGGCGGCACCGGCCGTATTGGCCGGCTGCGGTGGATTCTCCACCTCGGCCGCGAAACCTCAAGCGGACAAGGACACACTCACCTTCACCACGTGGGGTACTGACAGTGAACTCGCCGGGCTGCGTAAAGCCATCGCTGCTTTCGAGAAGGCCAACTCCGGCTCGAAGGTCACGCTGAACGCCGTGCCCTACGAGCAGATGTTCACCAACATCGACGCCCAACTGCAGGCCGACAAGGCACCGGACATCTTTCGGGTGCCCTACTACACGTTCGGTGGGTACGCCGGTCGCGGGCAGCTTCTCGACCTGTCCTCGCATCTCCCCAGCGGGTTCGGCGATCGCTTCACGCCGACCGCCTGGAAGGCGGTCCAGAACGACGACAAGCCCTACGGAGTCCCCCACCACACCGATACCTCGGTGATTCTCTACAACAAGGACGCGCTGAAGTCCGTCGGCATCACAGCCGTTCCCACCGAGCTCGACAAGGCGTGGACGTGGGATGAACTGACCGGTGTCGCGCAGACGCTGCGGAAAGCCTTGCCCGCGAAGAAGTACCCCTTCGCCTACAACTGGCAGGGCAACGGCGTCACCCGCTGGCTCAGTCTGCTCTTCCAGGCGGACGGTCGGTTCCTGGGGAAGGACCTGGTCGCGCCGGCCATCGACTCGAAGGCCGGTGGCGCGGCGATCGACTACGCCAAGAGCTTCTTCGAGCGCAAGCTCGTCCCGGCGAACGACTCGGTGAAATCGACGACGTACGCCGCCGACCTCTGGTACTCCCAGACTGCGGCCATGGTCTTCGGCGGTGCCTTCATGATCCCCGACGCGAACTCGACGCTCGACTTCGCGTGGGGCGCTACCTTCGCACCCCGCAAGGTCCGTGGTGGAGGCGACTTCGGCGGAAACGCCCTGGTCGCAACGGCGAAGACGACCAAACCTGAGCTCGCCGCCGCATTCCTCGATTCGATCACGCAGGCGGACCAGATGCGCGACTTCTGCGCCGGCGCGTCGCTCCTTCCCACCCGTCGGGATCTGACCGAGCAGGGCATCAAGTTCGGCGTCCGGCCCGAGCTGTCCCCGGTGTTCGTCGGGCAGGCCAGCACCGTGCAGCCGCAGGACGCGGCTCAGGTCGCCTCACCGTCGATGTCGAAGATCATCACGGTCCTGAAGGACCAGCTCGAGCTCGCATTCGTCGGCAACCAGAGCACAGCCGACACACTGGCCGGTCTCTCGGCCGGGATCGCCAAGGCGACCGCGGCGTGAGCGGCGACGCCGTCCTGGCCAGGGCGCGACGGCGCTGGCGCAACGACGAACGGCTGGCCGCCTACGCCTTCGTGACCCCGACGATGGCACTTCTCGGCCTGTTCGTCCTCATCCCCCTCGTCGGAGCCTTCGGGCTCAGTTTCGAGCGTACGAACGGTTTCGGTGCGGGTCACTTCACGGGACTGGCGAACTACTCCCGGCTCCTGACCGACACCCTGTTCTGGCGATCGACGCTGACCACCGTCGCCTTCACCGCGATCGTCACACCGCTGTCCATGGCGCTCGGACTGGGGATCGCCGTCGTGCTCAATTCAGTGCTGCCGGCACGGGGAATCTTCCGGTCGATCCTCATCGTGCCGATGGCAGTCTCCGGGGTCGCGACCGCACTGATCGGCGTGCTGATCTTCGACGAGAACAGCGGCGTGCTCGACAAGCTGCTGCGGTTCGCGCATCTGCCCGCGGTGCACTGGCAGTCCGGGGGCATCGCGGCCTTCGGATCTGTCGTGCTGGTGACGTTGTGGTGGCGTGTCGGGTTCAACATGCTCATCTACCTAGCCGGCCTGCAGGGCATCAGCGCCGAAATCTATGAGGCGGGCCGACTCGATGGCGCGGGTGCGTGGAGCCGCTTCCGTTACCTGACCGTGCCACTGCTCGGGCCGTCCTCGTTCTTCCTGCTGATCATGAACGTGATCTATTCGTTCCAAGTCTTCGACATCGTCTTCGTGCTGACCGGCGGCGGCCCGCGCAACGCGACCTCGGTGTTGGTCACCTACGCCTACGACAACGGTTTCGTGACCCGTGACCAGGGATACGCAGCAGCCGTCGGGATGGTGCTGCTTGCCCTGATGTTGACGTTCACCCTGGTGCAGTGGCGCACCAGTCGTACGCGGGATCTCGTCGAGTGAAGGGACTCCGTCGATGAGCAGAACCCTGGCCGAGCCCGTGCACGACACATCGTCGCCACTACCCGCACCGGTTGCACGGATATCGAGCCGACGACGCCGGTCGCTCGACCGTCGTTGGCTCCTGTTACGCACCATCGTGGCAGTCGTCGTCTGTGCCGTGATGGTGTTTCCCTTGTACTGGATGGTGGTCGTCGCCTTCTCGAGTCGCGCGGAACTGCTCGGCGGTGACCTTCGATTGTGGCCGCGCGGCTTCACGATGGAGAACTTTCACCGCGTTTTCGCCGCGTACCCGGTGTTCCAATGGTTCCAGAACTCGGTGGCGATCGCCCTGGTCACCTCGCTCATCACCGTCGCGGTGAGCGTCCTCGGCGGTTACGCCTTCGCACAGCTGCGGTTTCGCGGTTCCACGGCACTGTTCCTGATCGCGCTGTCCATATTGATGATTCCCGTCCAGGTGATCATGGTGTCGCTGTTCAGGCTCGTGACCGCGCTCGGGATCTACGGCAGCTACTGGGCGGTGATCCTGCCGACCGCCGCATCCGCATTCGGGGTGTTCCTGGCCCGGCAGTTCATCCTCGCCATTCCACGTGACCTCATCGAGGCCGGCCGTATCGACGGTGCCGGCCACCTCCGCATCTTCGTCTACCTCGTGCTGCCGTTGTGCAGGCCGCTGCTGGCTGTCCTGTTCTTCATGACGCTGCTGCAGTCCTGGAACGACTTCGCCTGGCCGTTGATCGCCCTGAAGGACAACGCGCTCTTCACGCTGCCGATCGGCCTTCTCTATCTGCAGGGCCAGTTCGGTTCCGACTACGGCGCAACCATGGCGTTCGCGTTGCTCAACGTCACACCGATGCTGATTCTGTTCCTGGTCTTCCAGCGCTACTTCGTCCAAGGATTCGCACGTACCGGTATTCGCTGACGAGCAGTCGCCGGCAGCGTCACGACCGGTTCGACACGACCGGCCGCGTGCTCAGCCCAGCTCCTAGAGCAACGCCACCGTTTCGGCGTCGACAGTGCGGGACGATCCTTACGAGGCGTCCAGCGTCGCGATCGCTTCGATGGAGATCAGGAGACCCCGGGGCAGGACGACGTTGGCCGGTGCCGACCTCGCCGGTGCCGGATCGGGCATGTGTCGGGCGTACACGGCGTTGATCGTGGTGAAGTCGCCGACGTGGGCGTAGAAGATCGTCGTCTTGACGACGTTGGCCATCGACGAGCCGGCGGCAGTGAGAATCGCTTCCAGATTCACCAGTGCCTGCTCCGTCTGGGCTTCGAGGTCCGCGGGCGCTTCGCCGGTGCTTGGATCGATGCCCGGCGTTCCGGAGCAGAACACGAACCCGCCGGCGATGATGGCCTGGCTGTACGGCCCGATCGCCGGCGGTGAGTTGTCGGTCCTGACCTCGATACGATCCGCCACGAGCCTCACTCTGACAGCTTCTACCTCACCCGGCTAGCCCTGTGACCGTAGCGACACCACTCAACCTTGACGAAGACTTAACAGCGACTTCGGACATGCCTGACGTGATCGAGTGCACGCTGTTCTCCATGAGAACGCCGCCCTCGATGAGGCCCCACGCCAACGTCGGGGCCCTCGCACGCGCGCCTCACAGCACAAGCACAGGATTCTCAAAGCTCGCCATCAGCTCCGGCCGCGATCCTTTCCTTTCAGCGAGAGGAACGCGATCAGCCGTGAGCTGCATGAGGTCGAACGTCGGGGCGTCCGTGTGACCGCCACGGTGAATTCACAGACGGCGACGTCGGCCCCGTCGCATGTCGCGCCGCATCGGATCAACGCAGATCTGCGCACCGATCAGCGAGTGCGGCTCGCCGCGACCGTGCTGCTGTGGCTCGGGCTCTTGCTGGTCACGTACTGGTGGGACGTCGACGGCGGTGTCACCGACCTCACGCACCTGGCGAGCGGACTGACCTCGGTCGGACGGCTGACCGGACTCTGGGCGGCCGATCTGCTCCTGATCCAGGTCCTGCTGATGTCGCGGCTACCACCGCTCGAGCACGCCTTCGGCCGTGACCAGCTGGTCCGCACGCACCGCGTGGTCGGCGTCTTGTCCATCGATCTGATGGTGGTGCACATCGTCACCATCATCGCCGGCTACGCATCCGCACGCTGGACCGCCTTGCCGGCAACGACGTGGGACCTCGTCACCACCTACGGCGGCATGCTGCTCGCCACCCTCGGAACCGCCTGCCTGGTGATGGTGGTCGTAACCAGCGTGAAGGCGGCACGGCGGCGCCTGCGCTACGAGTCCTGGCATCTGCTGCATATGTACGCCTACCTGGGTGTCGGACTCGCGCTTCCCCATCAGCTGTGGACCGGACGGGAATTCCTCCAGTCACGGGGCGCCACCATCTACTGGTGGTCGCTCTGGGCGTCGGCGGCCGCCGCGATCGTGGTCTGGCGGATCTGGCTGCCGCTATGGCGGAGCCTTCGTCACAACCTGCGCGTTGCCGCTGTCGTGCGGGAGTCCGGGGACGTGGTGTCGGTGTACGTCACCGGACGGCGCCTCGACCGGCTGCCGTTCCTGGCCGGCCAATTCCTCAATGTCCGGTTCCTCCACGGTCCGGGCTGGACGAGGGCGAACCCGTTCTCCCTCTCGGCCGCGCCGAACGGCCGCAGCCTCCGGATCACCGCCAAGGGGCTCGGCGACGGCAGTGCCCGGCTCGCGCAACTCGAGCCTGGGACACGGATGCTGTTCGAGGGTCCCTACGGCCGGCTGAGCAGCCGCGTCCGCACGCGCCGGAAGGTCATTCTCGCCGGCGCCGGTGTCGGCATCACCCCACTGCGGGCGCTCGCGGAAGGGCTGAGCTATGCGCCCGGCGACGCGATCCTGTTGCAGTGCTTCACGGACGAGCCGCTGTTCGCGCGCGAATTCGACATCCTCGCCGAGTTGAGAGGCCTCCAGGTGCTGCCACTGGCCGGGCGTCGGACGGACTCGACGTCGGTGCTGGGACCGGCGAGCGGCGGGGTCGACGAGCTGTCGGCACTTCGCGGCTGGATCCCCGATCTCGCCGAACGCGATGTGTTCCTGTGCGGACCGACGCCCTGGACAGAAGGCGTCGAGCGCCTCATGACCGCTGCCGGCGTCCCCCGCGACCGTATACACACCGAGAGCTTCGGATGGTGATCTGGTGAGGCGCATCGCTCTCTGGCTGGCTTCGACGGTGACGATCGTCGTCCTGGCCTTCGGTTACCACACGTCCACGAACAAGACAGTTGCGCTGGCGGTCACCACCCGGAGCGCGAGCTCGTCGCCCACACCGGCGGTCAGTTCGCCGTCGTCCAGCCCGGCACCGTCGGCGCCGACCACCCCGTCGCCGTCGACCGCCAAGGTGGTGACGGCCACGAAGACCTACACCGGTTCGGTCGCGCAGACGCGCTGGGGACCCGTCCAGGTCGAGGTAACCGTCGCCGGCGGCAAGATCACCGCAGTCGACGTCGTGCAGCATCCCAACGGCAACTGGAGAGATCAGGAGATCAACGACTACGCGCTGCCGGTCCTGGTGCAAGCCACGCTGGACGCGCAGAGTGCCAAGGTCGACATGGTCAGCGGAGCCACCGTCACCAGCGGCGGATATCTGGAGTCCCTGCAGTCGGCACTCGACGCGGCCGGCCGATGAACGACACCACGATGCAAGACCACACCTCGGGGCCTATCCATCGGCAGGTCGAGCAGGTCATGGGCATGCCGATCAGCGTCGCAATGCGTGGCCGGCACGCCGGCACTCCCGCCGGCAGCGACGCCTGGCAAGCGGTGATCGCTGAACTGCGCGATGTCGAAACGATCTTCAGCACCTACCGCAACGACTCGATCGTCAGTCGGCTCAGCCGCGGCGAACTCACGCCTGACGACTGCCCGGCAGCCGTCCGTGAGGTGCTCGAATTGGGACGGGAGGCCGAACGACAGACTGCCGGAGCATTCTCCATCTTCCTACCTGGCAAAGACGGAGAGCGTCGGCTCGACCCGAGCGGCGTCGTGAAAGGGTGGGCGGTCGAGCGCGCATCGCGGCTCCTCGCCGAGTTGGACGACACCGACTTCTGCCTGTCCGCAGGCGGTGACATGGCGTGCCACGTCGCGGACCCCGACCGTGACGCCTGGCGTGTCGGCATCGAGGATCCGCACCGTCCCGCGTCCCTGATCGCCGTCGTGCCGGTGCGGTCCGGCGCTGTGGCGACGTCGGGCACCGCTCACCGGGGGGCTCATCTCATCGACCCGCGTGACGGCAGTCGACCGAGCGCCGTCGCGTCCGTGACGATCATCGCCGCATCACTCACGTGGGCCGACATCGACGCCACGGCCGCCTTCGTCCAGGGTTCGGGCGCCACACGATGGCTCGAAGGACGGCCGATCCGTAGCGCGGTGGTCGCGTGGGCCGACGGGACGACGACCGTCATCGACGTCGGACGCGACCGAGCTCGAGACGCATCCGATGAGCTACCGACGGCGCGATAGCGAGCCGCTGAAGGGATGCCGCGACGCCGGCATCGTCCGCCGGGTTCCGTCCCTGCCGGATCACGCTCGAGAATCCGACCGCAGCGGCAACGAGAGCACGGAACGCCACTGCTTCGTCGAGTGCTGCCAGATCCGCGTCGCTCAACGCCATGTTGTCGCCGTAGGCGGACACGACCGCGCGGAGGCGGCGCGGGTCTTGTGCGACCACCGGGCCGTTGAGCGGTCCGCCGTCGCAGGAGAGCGCCAGGAACGCCAGGTCGATGACTGCCGGACCGGGGCCCGAGCTGTCCCAGTCGATCAACGACACGTCGCCGGCGTCGTCGATCACGCTATTCCATGGATGCGCGTCGCCGTGGAGGAAGACGTGGGTCAGCCCAGCCCCGAACACGAGACCGTCCTGACACGCTCTGACAAGCTCTGCCCACTGGTCCCGGTGCGCGGGTGGTAGCTGATCGTCAACGGCTGTGAGACACCGGAGGCCGAACGCCAGTTCGTTCGCCGGCAGCATGCCGGCCCGTTCGAGAACCGGTAGCCCTGGTAGGGGATTCTGGGCTGCCTGGATCGCTGACGGGCCCAGGCTGTGCAAGTGCCCGAGCGCTCGGCCTACGCCAGCGAGCGTCGGCGCTTCGAATGGCGTCGGACGCCCTGACACCTGGGTCAGCACGAGTACGGACCTGACCCCGTCGTCGTGCGTCCGGTCGAACGGCCGGACCAATGCGCCGGCGGAGTCAGGGACCACTCGGGCGGCGGCGAATCCGATGCGCCGTAGTACATCCAGTGCGGCGGCATAGCGATCCAGGCGGTGGTCGACCCGGACCACCCACGGTCTGCCCGCCGCACGGTCGACGGCGAAGACGGGCTGGCCGGGAGTGAACCGTCGCACCCGGACCGACGGCTCCCGGTACCGGTCCCGGAGAACCCGCTCGACGGCCGCGACATCGTCGTCGCGTTCGAGATCGGCGTCGGGTTCGGGCGGCTCGATCTCGCGGCTGCTTCTCATCGCCCCGATGTCTACCGGCATGGACGCGTTGTCAGCAACAGGTATTCACGCTGAGCGGCTACGTCAGAGCAGACGGCGAGTTCCGGCGCGCCATCGACTTTCAGACTGTCGGTCTCGCGATCGGGCAGCCTCCCTCATCACGTCACGTATCCGGGCCATTTGGTCAACACTGCAACGGCTTTGAGCCTCACACCTCAGGGGTCGATTCCGAGGCCGGTAGGTGACGATGGAGCGCACTCACATCCGGCAGGTTCGCGAGACGCAGGCCGATGATGTCGGCGCATTCCGCTGGCGTGTTCAGCGATGTGTCGATCGTGACGTCGTACGGCCCGGTTGCATCGACTGTGCGCTGCCAAAGCTCGACAGGGTCATCAATTGTGTTGCTCGCGGCGTACCCGACGCCACCCCAAGTGGTGCGGCGACGATCGCGAATGACCTCGATCGGGCACCGGACCGCGACGAACAGCACTGGCAGATCACGCAGGAGCTCCGCAGCCGTGGTCAGAATCCCGAGCGGCTGCGAATAGTTCTCGTGATGGGTCGCGTCCACGATCACGTTCACCCCGAGTCGACTGTGGTCAGCGACCGCCTGGTACATCCCGCGGTAGAGGACAGCCACCAGCGGCTCGAGGTCGGGACGCTCGCCCCCGGGACGAAGTCCGATGCCGGGCTGGTAGCGAGGAGGTGTCATCGCCTTGAAGCCGTCCATGCCGAGATACATCCACACTCCGTGGAATCGTTCCTGGATGGCTTGGGCGATGCTGGTCTTGCCCGCTCGTGGCGGCCCGTTCATCACAATGATGTTGCCTGGTTCGATGGTGATCGCGTCCTCGCCGTGCGTCTCGGGGTTCTCCGACATTCCGCTCTTGGGAGGCCGTGGATTGCCTGCTCCCTACGTACCGGGCGCTAACCCGGTGGCAGCTCATCTGTCCCAGACGTCGACGGAAGCCAGACCGCGCGCACGTCGGGCGCGGTCCACAATCGACTGCACCGTTGCGGTTTCGCCTGTAGTGTCCCGACTTCCGGTCGCCTCGGCCGCAGCTGCCTTCCTTGCGATTGCGACGAAGCCCACGCTCGTGAGTGCACGGTCGTTGAGGTCGACGTCGCCGACCTTCTCGACGCGCACCGCGAGGTCGATGATCGACTTGGCCGGCATTCCCGGTATCGAGGTGGACCCGATGCGAGCGATGGCCCCCTTCGCACCGGTGGCCCGCAGGAGATCGCGGGCGGCAGCCTCGAACTCGGCCGGCCAGGTCGGGTCGTAGTCGGACAACACCTTCGTCACAGTACGGTCCAGTCGCCTCTGCTGTTGCGCGGCCAATCCGTCAGATCGATTCGATCCAGTGATCTGAGGGCACCTCCGGTCGTCCCGGCACCGGCCGTTCTTCCTCTGACCAACCACTGCCGAACGCTACGTCGGCGATTTGGCGCCAGAACGTTCCCGCGTCGGTGTTGCCGTGCTGGAACGTGACCGACCATGGCCCCGGATGTCGAGCCAGCACGTCGAGGGCGAGCATGCGGCCTGCGCCGGTGCGCCGAGCGGCAGGGGCGACCCAGAAGGCGGCCACCGACCGACGTTCACCCTCTAAACCGTCGACGACGGCGAAGCCGATCGGTGCGTCCTCACCAGTGTTGGGGTGCGGACGCAACGCCAGGTAGCCAGCAGCGTCCACGGATGGGAATCGGCTCAGTTGTCGATGCTGATAACGGCCGTCGGCGTAAGGCAGGCCGTTCACAAGGGCGGCCAGGTCATGACGGTAGGCCTGCCACAGCCAGGCAATGGTGTCCCACTGGTCATCGGTGACGGGAACGACCGTCACGTTCGATGCCAGCGGGGCTCGGGCCCTCCCGGACTCCTGTGACGCAGCAGGCATTCCGGGAGGTTAACGGTCGGATGAAGGAGGCGGCAACGGTGACTGTGGCGTCGACAGGTACTTCTCAACTCGGCGAAGGCGCCACCATCAGTGTCCGGAGGAGGGCAACGCATTCAAGAGCCACGTCGTCTTGACCTCTGACAACCTGTGCAGGTCGAACCATCCCACTCGATCCGAACTTCCGTCGGTTTCGGCTCGAAGTTCGCCGCCCACGACATAGACCTCGAAGACGATGCTGATTGCGTGCACCACGGGGCCAGATCCCCACACATTCGAGTACACGTCGAGGGCTCGGCCGACCTCGACTTCCAGCCCGGTCTCCTCGCCGACTTCGCGTGCCACCGCTGCGGACGGCGATTCCCCGTGTTCCACCCCGCCACCTGGAGGGCCCCACCTGCCGTCCGGAGCGGCGAACCTCGACAGCAGGATCCGTTCGTCCCGGACACAGCGCGCGTACGCCCCCACCCGCTGCACGTTCGGAGCTGTGGTCACGGCCATCGTCGTACCGTACCGGCCTACCGGTTCAGCATCAGCACCATCCGAACCGAAGACCCGCTGCCGGGCGGACCTCGTCGACGGTCGATCACGAGCGCCAGCGCCAGCGGCGTGCGCATGCTGTAGAAAATCCCCGAGCGGGCCCCCCGAACCCGCAGGTCAACGAGGCGGCGCGAATCCAGCTCGAGCGGTGCGGGTGCGCAGCTGATCGTCGATGAGGTGAGTGGCCTGTTCGAGTCGTGTGCCGAGATAGGTGCCGGGGAGGTTCCGCCGACTGCGTGGTGTCGTGAACGCGTTGCCGGCATAGAAGACGAGCACACCCGCGAGGTTCGCGGCACGAATGGATTCGATGGCGCGGGCACGCCCGTTGCTGAGGTGCGAGACGAGGACGACGGCATCGGCGGAGCTGGCGTGCAGGGCCGTCACGACTGCTTCGACCGGGGTGCGCGCGCCAAGGACACGGCACGCGTGCCGGTCGTAACGGAGCAGAGTGGCAAGTGCTTCGAGTCCGATGGTGTGCAGGTCGCTCGGTCCGCAGGCGAGGACGATCGGGGCCGAATCCGCGGGCGGCGGCGCGGACGCGGTCAGCGTCTCGAGCCAGGCACGGGTTGCTTCGGTGGTGAGGTGTTCCTGGTCCACATCACAGCGTCCGGTGGCCCACCACTGGCCGATCTGCTGCATCGCGGGCATCAAGACGTCGTCCAGACACCGCGCCAGGCCGAGCACGGTGTTGGCCAGGGTCAGCTGTTCCTGAACGGCCCGCGGGTCGGAGCGCGTAGCGGCGAGGAGGATCTCGTCGATGAAGTCTGCGGCCGGCCCAGCGGTCGTCAGTAACTCGCGGACGGACAGCGCGGCGGCGTGCGCGGGCTTGCCTCGGGCGATCTGATCACGCATCAATCGCAGGCTGTGCAGCTCGGCTGGCGTGTAGCGACGGTGCTTTCCAGGCTCGCGTGCGCTGGCTGGCATGTCGTACCGGCGCTCCCAGGAGCGCAGGGTAGGCATCGGCACTCCCAGCACCCGGGAGACCTCGGCGATGCGGACGCCGGGTGATTCGTCGGCCGTTTCTCCACCGGTCCTGGACGGCGCGATCATCTGGGGACGGGCCGGGATTGCCGCGCGCTGAAAGGAAAGGCCTCGATGGTGGCGTCCTTCCCCAGGAGAGTTACGACAGGTGCCGCGTCATCGCGATGCCGGCCGTCGCGGACCAGACGCTACTCGCTCCGAGCGGCCCCGTCGCCTGCACTGGCGCGCAGGACGCGCAACACCACCTCGCATGCGTCTTGGAGGTTTGTGCCGAGGTACGTACCGGGTGTGTCCCGTCGCATCAGCGGAAGGTCGAACGCCGCTCCGGCGTAGAACGTGGTGATGCCGATCTCGTCCATGGCCCGCAGCAGGCTGGTCGACTGACGGTGCCCGGAATCGAGCTGCGCCGCGATGACGACGGCCGCGGGCCGGTTGACCTCGAGCGCGATCGACATTGCGTGCGCAGAAACCCGCGGACCGAGCATCCGGCACGGTTGGCGCCGATCGCGCAGGAGTGCGGTGAATGCCTCGAGCGGCAACGAATGCCGCTCGCCGGGCCCACAGGCCATGATGACCGGCGGGCCGGCGTCGGGAGCCGGTGCCAGCGCGATGCGGCTTTCCAACCAGGCCCTGATGGTTTCGACGGCCAGCCGAACCGTTGGCTCGTGGCCCTCGCCAGCACATCGCCCACCGAGCTCACGCACCGCAGGCAGCAGCACCTCATCGATGCACCGACCGAGGCCACCCTCGTCGACAGCGCGGTCAAGCCCGGCACGGACGCCGTCCGGCCGGTGTTCCCGGGCAGCGTCCACCACCTCGCCGACGTCGAGATCGTCGTCGACCGGTTCCGAGTCGGCAGAACCGGACTGACTCACCGACCGTGACCCTTCGTCGATGGGTGCGGGCTTGCTCTCCATGTATGTATGCCCGAAGTCGCGTGCGATCGCTACGCCACAACCACTTTGCATAGTCTCCAAACAGCACAGGTGGCCCCGCCGGGTGGAACATCGACCCCGAGGTTGAGATCCCAGCTTCTGCCGCCATCACTCGGCACCATCGCCCAGAGCTGCGCACAGTGCAGGTCGGCGAGGGGAATGGTGACCGAAATCAGGAGCCACCCGATGAGCACATCTACCGGCATTCTCACCACCAGTGCGACATCCAGGCCCGACGTCAGTGCTCGGGACATCGTGGCTCTCCTCGAGGCCACGGTCAGCTCGGCCGAACCTGCCGTGGTCTTCAGCAGCATCGCGAGCTTGTGCGCGCCGCAGCTGTGCCTCCAGGCCAGCATCGCGATCGCGGAAGCCGATGCGCGGACCTACCTGATCTCGTATCCCATCGAACCGGTGCACTCGCCGGCGCGTACCGACTCCGTTGCCGCAGCCGCGTTCGGTGGCATCAAAGTGAATCCGGACATCGTGTTCACCGATATCCACGGCGACGCCACCGAGTCCTACACCGCCTTCGACGGGGTGTTGGCGATGCGGTTCGCTCACCCGGCGCCCACCCAGGCACTACTGGGCCAGCTCATCGTTGCCCACGCCACCGCGCTCGTCCAGACCGAACGCCTCAGTCACACGGCACAGATCCACCGCACTCGCGCGGACAACCTCGAACTGGGTTGGCGAACGAACCGAGAAATCGGGATGGCCATGGGCATCCTCATGAAACTCCACAACCTGACTGAACAGCAGGCATTCGACCTCCTGCGGCGCATCAGTCAGCGTTCCCAGCGCAAGATTCGCGACATCGCGCTGGACGTCGTGACCACGGGCGCGATCGAGGCTCCCTCGCGTGCGCTGTCCTGAGCGACCCGGATCCCGCGTGTCGACCAAACGCGGGCAGAGCCGGAACCGCCCATCCGCGTGGAACTCAGTCCCGATGGTTGGCGATGTTGATGACGTTGCCGTCCGGCGCACGCACGAAGAATCGTCGTATACCCCATGACTCGGTGGTAATCGGGTGGACGATCTCGTAGCCGCGTTCCTGCGCTTCGGCGTAGGCCCCCTCGATGTCACTGGTATGAACGGAGATCACCGAGTCCGCCGGCGCGGTTGCGTCCTGGGTGACCAGTTGAAGGTTCGCGCCGGTGTCGGGTGAGGTGTACCGCGCCACCCAGCCCATGTTGAAATCCTCGGTGCTCAGCCCGAGGTAGTCGGCGTAGAAGTGCTTTGCTGTCTCGATGTCGGCCACCCGAAGGTTGGCGACGATGCTGGTCGCGTGCAT